>SAMEA3663224__coassemble_147_pt1 | contig 122148 bp, 108 predicted proteins | sample SAMEA3663224__metabat2_low_PE_008 | metagenome-assembled genome bin SAMEA3663224 (sample SAMEA3663224) | pig gut metagenome | biome: pig gut; feature: pig-associated habitat; material: faeces | place: China | collected 2013
GTGGGGAAAAAGATTTCTCCATTCCCCTTCGCTTTCGTCGAAATGACAAGTTTAAAACCAAAAAAGGCACATCTTCCTGCCGCCAAAAAGCAGAAATCTGTGCCTTTTAAAATTTTCAATTATTTCTATTGTATTCTTGTTATCTGTATATTCTTCGCCTAGAGAACTGAGAACTGAGAACTGAGAACTGAGAACTGAGAACTGAGAACTGAGAACTGAGAAACGCTACTCTTTTCCGATTTTTGTGTCAATAGCATACTTAAATATTATAACTCCCATTTCGTGGAAATGGAATAAGGTTGAACAATAAATATTACGGAACTTTTGATTCTTTAGTTCTTTGAGGTCTATTATGGAAAAACTCTCTTACCAATGACAGAAGAATGTATTTCAAAATCGTCCTGCGAGTTTGAAAACCCGAGTTTCATTTTGTCCGCATCCGCGTCCATTTCTGACACGCAGAAAGCAATGAAACTCGCATCAAACAACTAGAGGTTATCAAAGAATCCTTTTACCTTCAACAATTCTGCGTTGAGGATTCCACCCATTGCGGCACCGCGCTTTGTGTTGTGGCTTAATGCTACAAACTTAACGTCGAATACGTTGCATGGGCGAAGGCGTCCAACTACACATGCCATACCCTTTCCTGTCTCACGGTCACGGCGTGGCTGAGGGCGGTTTTCTTCTTCACGGTAAACGATTGGCTGTTCTGGTGAAGATGGCAAATCAAGTTCCTGTGGAACTGACTTGTATGCTGCCCATACTCTCTTGATTTCTTCAAGGGAAGGCTTCTTGTCTTCTGGAAGATCAAATTCCAATGATACACATGCTGTGTGTCCGTCGATTACAGGAACACGAGTACATGTAGAAGAAACCAATGGAAGAGTTGCGTTCTCAATCTTTCCGTCCTTTACTGTTCCGAGAATCTTGAGGCATTCCTTTTCTGTCTTTTCTTCTTCACCGCCAATATATGGAACGATGTTGTCGATCATGTCGAATGATGGAACGCCCGGGTATCCGGCACCTGATGTTGCCTGAAGTGTTGTTACGATCATTCTCTTTACTGGGTATCCAGCCTGAATGAGAGCGTGGAGCGGCATCATGTATGTCTGGAGGGAACAGTTTGGCTTAACTGCGATAAATCCCTTGTCCCATCCGTGGTGCTTCTTCTGTTCTGAAATTACATCAAGGTGAGCAAAGTTGATTTCTGGAATGAGCATTGGAACATCTTCTGTCCAGCGGTTTGCAGATGCATTTGAAACAACCGGGATTCCTTCTGCTGCATAAGCTTCTTCAAGATTCTTAATGTCTTCCTTCTTTGGAAGTTCAAGGGCGCTGAATACAAACTTACACTTTCCGATTGCTGCCTTTGCATCGTTTGCATCCTGAATAACAAGGTCTGCAACATCTGCAGGAATGTCTTCACCGATGAGCCACTTTGAAGCAACAACATTCTTGTAAACCTGACCTGCACTTCTTGGAGAAGCTGCAACATATGTTACCTTGAAAAAAGGATGATTTTCCAACAACTTGATATATCTCTGGCCAACCATACCAGTTGCGCCCAAAACACCTACACTAATTCTTTCCATAATAAAATTCCTTCTTAATAATTATTCATTATTAATTATTAATTAATTAAAGTCCGCACTTTGCAAGAGCGTCTTCAATAACCTTCTTTGCGCTGTCAGTAACTTCTACAAGTGGAAGTCTTACGCTACCAGCAGGCATCTTTTTGTAGTTCATTGCATACTTGATGCTTGTTGGGTTTCCGTCTACAAAGGCAGCCTTGAAGAATGGCTGGAGCCTGTAGTGGATCTTGCGTGCTTCTGCAAAGTTTCCGTCCATACAGTAGTGAGCCATCTGTGTAACCAATGCCGGAGCAAGGTTTGTGACAACGGAAATAATTCCGTCTCCACCTGCAGCCATCAACGGAAGAGTAAGTCCATCATCACCGCTCATTACGCTGAACTCAGGATTTGCAAGCTTGATTTTTTCAATTACTTCCATCATCTGGTTGATGTTTCCTGAAGCTTCCTTTACGCCAACAACATTCGGGAGTTTTGCAATGCGTTCAAGGGTTGCTGTAGGAATGTTCTTTCCTGTGCGTCCTGCAATATTATACACAACGATTGGCATTCCAACCTTTGAAACTGCTTCATAATGGCGGAAGATGCCTTCATCACTTGGCTTATTGTAATAAGGAGTGACAACAAGTGCAAAATCTGCTCCCTTGGCCTTTGCACGTTCAACATATCGAACTGCATCAAGGGTACAGTTGCTTCCTGCTCCAATCATTACCTTAACGTCTTTGCCAGTCTTTGCGTTGAATTCTTTAACCTGCTTTATTGCGATGTCGATGATCTTGTCTTCTTCATCTTCTGTGAGGGTTGGAGTTTCACCTGTAGTTCCTAAAGGCAAAAGTCCGTCAATTCCCTGATCCAACTGAAACTGAACGTTCTTGGCAAATCCGTCGTAATCAACAGATCCGTCAGCGTTCATCGGCGTAATCATTGCTGTGTAAGCACCGTGAATTGCTGCCATAATTGAACTCCTAAAAATTTTTAAAGTTGCAAAATTATCTCACTTTATATAGAAAAAATCAATAATTTATGATTTCCACCAAAGCGTCCATTCTTCGCAAGGACAAACAAAAGGACACTTCTAAAACAAATCCAGTGAATTATCCAGATAAATGTTTTCCCGCAATTCAATCTGGCATTCAGGGCGAACCATATAATGCATGATCATTTCAAGAACAAGCGCACTCCCAAGGCTTCTCCCCTCAATCTTGAAATCAGAAAATCCCCTCGGCATATATTCAGAAACAATCTGCTCAGGCCCAATATAAAACTGATTCCTCATTGCACTTGAAAACCTGTACCCCTGCGACTTATGGGGAGCACCACACTCCCATTCCGGAACATCTAATTCCAAAACCCGGGCACTGACATTTTCATAGCAAGACTTTCGCCTTGCACACTTTTCCCAGCAACATTCATTGCACAAAAACTCGACCTTCTTTTTTTTGAAAGGTTCAAGAGAATCAAGAAAAACAAAATTCCTGTTAAGCCTGAAATCCGGGACAACATACCTGAATTCTTTTCTTGAAAGTTCCCTATTCAAATCTGCAGTGTCAGTCAAAACTTTTGTTGTGGATGAAACAAAATAAAAGTCCGGGAATTTATTTTTTATGTAATCCATAAGCAAATCTGAATGAATGATTATTCCATTATTTTCATTGCAGAACATGGAACAAAGATCATTGCATTTTTTGTCAGTCAAATGTTCAGTCTTGAGCATTGAATTGCTAAATGTGAGTCGAAGAGAAATTCCATAATCCTTAAAAAAATCCAGCACTTCCCTTTCAATTCCGTTTTTTCCATAACCCACTCTGCCACCACCCCACAGACAGTCAGCTGGTGCTCCGTAAAGAGAGCCAATGTCACACCATGGATAAAACCATTGAGGATGTTCATAAAACTGAGGCACAAAAACTTTGTACAATTCAAAAAACTCAAACAGGCCGGGCAAATGAAAGCGGGCTTTTCCTGATGATTTGGTCATGCAATCCATAATCAAAAAATAATATCATTAATTGACTGATTTAGAAATAAATCTCTAATGAAACAAAAAAAAGAGCATTTACAAAACCCCTCCCGGATTTTCATAAATGCTCCTCCAAATAAGGACGATAAGATTTTAACTACGTTTTTTTTAAATTTGCCCTCCGGACTCTCAAACCGGAAAGCGGGCTCCTGAACAAGAAGCCATATATATAAATCTCCTTTTGCCTTTTTCAAGACGTTGTAATAGTACCCCTGCCATACCCATACCACAACTCCATGATATACCATATTCATGGTATTTTACTCCCTAAAACAGGGTATTTTTTTCTTGATTTTTTCATAACCCGGGTTATAATTGTCCCATGTCAAAAAAAAATCAGATTTTCAAACAGAATAAAAAAGTATTTGCAGCATTAATTCTTTTATTTATCACTATTTTCCAGGCATTTTCTTCACGAAGCAGGCCAAAAATCACCTTTGACAGTACAGAAACACAGGAAAAAACTGAAATTCCCCTTCAGTTGCGGTATTTTTACGATAATGCAGCATACACAGACTGCAATCTTATCTGGGAAGGAAATTTCAAGCCATGCGACAATCCTTTGTTTCCCGGAGCTTATGAAGGAACCCTCTGGCTGGAAGCAACTTTTGCAGACACATCGGTAAAAAACGGAATGAACTATGTAATCACTTTTGGAGATATAAACATTAACTTTGCAGAACTTTTTATTTGGAAAAACGGAGCATGGACATTACGTGGAAGAAACGGCATGAGCATTCCACGAAACAAAATTACAAAGCCCAGCTACAGGGTATGTATTCCATTCATTCTCACAGACTTTCCTCAAAATGAAACCGAGCACAAAATTCGACTGAGAATATCATCATCAATCGGTGAAAGGATACATGTCAAAATTATTCCTGAAAATGAATTCAGCGATTCAACCAATAGATTCTACAGATTATTCCATCTTATGGGAGGAATTGCCTTTTTCATTATCATATTTTTGATTGCCATCGGAATAATCATCAAAGACCCTTACTACATCATGCTTTCAATAGCAGCATTATTCTTTGTGCTTCTTCAGATGCAGACACGTGGAGTTGGACCAGTTTATATTTGGAACGAAATTTCTTCACTCTGCGATGCCTCACGTCCCTGGTATGTTTTTGAATGTGGTCTGTTTTCATCCACTATTATAGCAGCAACCATACTTCTGCGAAATAATTCAAGACCCATTTTCTTCAACAAGGCAGTCCCCTTTTTCTTTGAATTCTTAATAATAATTCTTGCAGTAAACATAGTAGTAGAATCAGAATCTCATATTTTCTATATATTCATTTTTATTTTTTCATCTACTCAGATTTTCTTCATAATATCACTTCTGGTCAGCCTGAAAAAAATTGACAAGACTCCAAAAACAATTGTTCTATTCTGGATTCCCTGTATTGCATATTCCATTGTGCTCAAATTATTCACGCTTTCAATAACAGCTTCATTAATAAAGCCAAAGACAGAATTCAACTCTTTTATTTTTTCATCAATTGCCTTTCTTGGAATTACAGCCCCTTCAATTTATCTTCTTGGAAAAAAACACAAGTTCAGATATGACGGGATTTTCAAAAATCTGGAGCAAACAAAAAAATCACTTCAGGAAGAAAAAACAAAATCAAAACTATATTTGACAGCTTTCTACAGGCTCATGACACCATCAAAAATCATTTTCAATACATCAACAATTATTTCAAAAAATCCTTCAGCAGAAAAACTTCTTCCGCAATTAAAAGTAATTGAGTTTTGTTCTGCAAAAATCCATGACAGCATATATTCAATGGAAGTATTCATGAAAAAAATTCCTGAAGAAAAAAAGAATATTGCAATTCGAGATTATGCAACAAACTGCATTGATGTTTCAAAATCACTTACAAAACAAAAGGACATTTTTATTTCACAGACCATTGCACTTGCAGATGACCTGATTGTACGCGCAGATCCAAACATTCTTGAAATGCTGTTCATCGACATTCTTTTCATAATATCAAGCATTTCCAATACACACTCACGAATTACAATTTTCATAGAGAATCACAACGAAGATTTCAAAATCACAATAACCAGTTCAATGACAAACAAAAACTACACTGAAATAAGTGAGCAAATCAAAGACAAGGACTCACAAAATGATTTCACTTATATTTCGAACATTCTAAAAATTTACAGCGGAAGCATTGAAGTCGACAAAATCAATGAAGGCGCCAGGTTCAAGGTTTCACTCAAACTGCCAGTCCCAAACATGCAGGACGCAGGGATTGTCATTGAAAAAACAGGATTCTCAAAGAATAACAAAGTCCGTCCGAAAATTCAGACTGAGGAAACAAGCATAGGCAATGTGGTAGTTCCGTCACGGCAAGTCATATCTCAGGATCAAAAATCAGATGATACTACTGAAAGAGAAACTTCAAAAACTTTGTTCATCACAGAAAACACCGAACTTTCATCTAGGGAAAAAGAAATCACGCTTCTCATTGCAGAAGGAAAGAGTGACAAGGAAATTGCCATGACGCTGAACATTTCTCCTGCAACAGTTGCCACACACAACAAAAAAATTTACAGGAAGCTTAACGTTCACAGCCGTGTTGAGTTAATAAAAAAATTAATGTAAACACTCTTAAATGTGAGCGGGGAACGAACCTTGCACAGCTGCCTGTAATACCAATTGATTCTGTGCTGTCACTTCGCCGGGTCTAAACGGAATGACAAATATGTAAAAAATCTATAGAATACTTGTCATGAGCGGAAATACATTTGGTGAAATTTTCAGAGTGACAACATTTGGTGAAAGCCACGGAGCCGGGCTAGGAGTCATTATTGACGGATGCCCTGCAGGAATTACAGTTGATGAAGAATTTCTTCAGTCAGAAATGGATCGCAGAAAACCTGGTCAGAAAGGAAATTCCGTAACCAACAGAAAGGAAGATGACAAGACTGAAATTCTTAGCGGAGTTTTTGAGGGAAAGACAACAGGAACACCAATTGCAATTCTTATCCGCAATTCAAACCAGCATTCAAAAGACTACTCAAACATAATGGATAAATTCAGGCCTGGCCACGCAGACTGGACATTCCACCAGAAATATGGAATCAGGGATTACAGAGGTGGAGGCCGTTCAAGCGGAAGAGAAACCTGTGCCAGAGTTGCAGCCGGTGCATTTGCAAAAATGTTTCTCAAGACCATGGGCATCAATGTCACAGCATGGACAAAAAAAGCTGCCGGAATAGAAATCACTAAATTTGATCTTTCACAAATTGAAACAAATCTCATGAGAGCACCTGACAACGAAGCAGCTGCCAGAATGGAAGAAAAAATCAATGAAATCCGGCTTTCAAAAGATTCCTGCGGTGGAATCGTAGAATGTCTTGTGACAAACTGTCCCGCCGGTTTGGGCGAACCTGTATTCGATAAACTTGATGCAGAAATTGCACATGCCATTATTTCAATTGGTGCCGTAAAGGGAATTGAATTCGGACTTGGATTTGAAGCTGCTGATTCAACTGGAAGCATAAACAATGACTTTATGAGGGAAGGCCCTGAATTTGAAAGCAACAATGCAGGCGGAATTCTTGGCGGCATTTCCCGTGGCGATGACATTATCTTCAGGGCTGCCGTAAAACCTGTTCCAAGCATTTTCCTTAAGCAGGAAACAATCGATGTTACTGGAAAAGAATGTGACATTGAAATTGAAGGCCGTCATGATGTTTGTCTTTGTCCAAGAATTGTTCCAGTTATCGAGGCAATGACAGCAATAACAGTTGCAGACATGATTCTCAGAAACAGAAGTTCCAGAGTCTAAAAATAACTTTTCAGGAGTCTGGAAAAAAAACACAAGAGTTCAGGAAAACAAACAATAAAAAGAGAAAACACAATGAAGAAAAGCGTAAAAATTTTTGTGACATCATTAGCTGGAGCTGCAACACTCGCTTTGGCATTCGGAACAGCACTTGCATGCAGCGTGCATTCACTGAGACAAAAAACAGGCACTGCACCATCACCATCTGCAAGGGAAATAGAAAAACTTGAAATCAGATTAAACGAAAAGTATCCGGAAAGACTTCTCCACGTAACTTCACTGCCCTATGAAATTCCATTTGAGCAGCCAGAAGTTAATTGTGAAAGCGCAGTTGTAATTGATACTGTTACAGGAAACATCCTGTTTGAAAAAAATCCAAACAAACAGATTCCACCGGCATCAATGACAAAGCTGGTTGAAATGTTTGTTGTTTTTGAGGAATGCAGAAATTCAAAAATCACACTGGATGACATTGTTCCATTGCCTCCAGAAAGCTGGTCTGTGAACTTACCCTCAGATGCATCAAGAATGTTCCTCGGTAAAAATCAGAAAGTAACACTCAGGGAACTTTTACTTGGTCTTTCCATTGCCAGCGGAAACGACGCATCAATTGCAGTTGCAAAATATATTTCCGGAGACATGGACTCTTTTGTAGCCAGGATGAATTCAGTCGTAAAAAATCTTGGGCTGAAAAAAACTCATTTTGTGGAATCTTCCGGCTACAGCGAAAACAACATAACCACGGCCAGAGAATTTGCCGCATTCAGCAGGGTTTACATAAACAGGTTTCCTTTTTCCCTGAAGGACTTTCACAGCAAGAGTGAACTTCGCTATCCGCAGAAAAAGAATCTTATGCCAGACGCAAGACTTGAAGACAACCCGGAAATTGTGCAGAAAAACACAAACAAACTTTTAGGTAAGCTTGAAGGATGCGACGGACTAAAGACAGGATTCATTTATGAAAGCGGATACAATCTTGCTCTGACTGCAACAAGGGATTCAAGGCGTTTTCTTTCAGTCACGATGGGCGGGCCTGGAAATAATACAGCCGAGGGAAACAAATATCGTGTGATTGACGGAACTGCGCTCATGGAATACTGCTTTGCTAATTTTGACGATTACATTGTTCCAGAAAGCGAACGTCACGCCTACAAAATCGGAGTGGCTGGCGCTGCAGAATCAGAGTGTATTCTTGTTCCTGCATTTGATGAAAAACTAACTGTTCCAAAAAGCATGAAAAACAAAATAAATGCAAAGGCACACATACCTTCATTTATACTTGGAAAAAGAAACATGGGCCACCAGATAGGATTTCTGGAATATGAAGCAGATGGAATTACACTAAGAAAAGTTCCACTTGTTTGCCTCACAGACATTCAAGAAGGCAGTGTTCTTGAAAAACTCTGGGGAAAGCTAGTCTACAAAGTTGCATTGAAACTAGAAAAAAAGAATAAATAAAAAATATCCCCATGGACTGAATAGTTCGTGGGGATATTTTTTACAAACTGCTATCGTTATTTTTTCAAATCCCTGATACCGACAATTTCATAACCGCAGTTCAGAATAGAAGAAATCAGAATATCAATTTTTTCATACAGATAGTCTTCACGGCTTCCCTTAGGCTTTCCAACGCTGACTGGTATTATCATTCCGTCATAAAGTCTGTCAGAATAGGCATCAATCAGTCTGGCTGCCGAATAATATTTCTTTCCATCTTCACAGGCAAATGAAGTTGAATCTGAAAACTCAGCAAAAGAATTTACATAACTGTAACCGGCATTCATACCCCAGTCAACCATGTCCTGAGTATCACTGTAATTTGGTGCATGCCAGAACAATGCAAGTTCTTTTCCAGTTGCATTATAAAATTCATCTTCGTTTCTTCCGAGACCACGCTTAATGAAATCCTCGTCTATGATGAAATTATTTTTGACCAGGTCGGCACTGCTGTAAAACATCGAAGCACATTCATTTCCGGACAAGGCAATCTGTTTTGTTTCAACTGGATATCTTCTGATGAATTCACCATTGATAAAGAATGTACCCTTGATTCCGTATTCATTGAGGGCACACAAAATTGATGCCAGTCCATCAGCATTTTCCATTGCATCAAAAACCAGGGAAACTTTCTTTGCCGGTGCAGTCGGAATGTCTGTCTGCTTTGAAATGGAATATGTCTTTACGTCTCCAGAAAGTGAGCGAACATAAATTGCATTGTCAAATTTCTTGTTAAGGGCATTGCCACTGAACACACGGAAACTGCCATTCTTTTCTGAATAAACAGGAGTCTTTACGCTGCAGACAACTTTTTTCCACGTTCCCTTTTCTGAATCATAGGCATATGGCTGATCATCCAGACCAATTCTTGAAACAACAAGTCCACCGTTCCAGAATGATTTTTTTGCAGATGATATAAAAAGAACCTTGCTTTCTGATCCAGGCATCCAATAGCGCACGCTTTCAGTGCCACCAACATACAGGGCCTTGTTACCATCCCATGAAGCACAAACGACCTGCTCAAGATTAAAGGATGAAATATCACCAAACCCCTGCAGGCTGGCAACGACAAGTTTTCCAGAATCAGTAAATGCAACCATCTTTCCATCAGGAGAAAGAACAGGATCAATTGAATTATTCAACTGTCTTACAAGAGTGAGCTTTTCCTTGAAATCATACACACAGCTGATTTTCTTTCCGGAGTCATAGCTTGCCATATCAAGCCACAACCATGGATTGGCCGAAGCATCCCACATAACATTTACATTAACAATATTGCCCTTTAGCTCTGTAAGCGGATAAAGATGCAGAACCTTTGCATAGTCATAAATACTGTCCTTTGGGAGTTCATAAAGTGTAATTGTATTTTTTTCTGAAGCAACAGCAATCTTTTTTCCATCAGCACTGCACCAGAATTTATCCCTTGAATTATTAAATGGAGTTGAAAGTCGCCCCGCAATTTTGCCATTTCCAAGAAGTGCGGCATAAAGTCCGCGTGTATACAATTCATTTTCACTTATTACATAAACAATGTCACCAGAAATGTACAGAATGCTTTTGTGCTTTGTCCACTGAACATTTGAAATTGTTCCATCACCAATCTTTCTGTAGCTTTCAGGAATTTGAGTTTTCTTGAAAGCACTGTCTGAAGTCACAAAATAAACTGCACCATTTTTTTCATACAGAAGGACCTTGCTGTCTGGAGACCACCTTGCATTCAAACCTGATGAAGAAAAGCTGCTGGATGAATCAAGAACCACAGTCTCACCTGACTCCGTATTCTTGAGAATCAATTCACCAATTGCATTTCTTTTCTGAATTACGCTGCAAGTCATTTTTCCGTTTGGACTCACGCATACAGCTCCAAGATTTCTGTAATCAACAGGAATTTCATCTGCAGTTGAAACCCATGAAAGCTTTTCATCTGCAATAGAATAGACTGCAGTTCCATATCGGTTTCTAAGCTGAAGACAAGTTCCACCGGCCACAAGTTCCATTCGTTCAGGGAAACAAGTTATGAGCTTAGGATCCTGACTCAATGAACTTTCTCCGAGTTTTGTAAGAAAAAGACTCTTATATGGAATTGATCCGGGAATATCATGCTCAACGGAATAAATAAGATAATCATCATTATTCAAATCCATTCCGGAAAATTTTACATTTGAATAAACAGGAAAAGCGGCCGCAAAAAATACAGTCGCCAAAACACCAAGAGCAATATTTCTCTTCTTCATATATTTCTTGTCTCCTATATCGTTCTATTTAATAAGAGTTAAGGGATTAACAAGCTTATGATTCTTGTACACAGTAAAGTGAAGATGATTACCTGTTGAATAACCTGTGCTTCCTACAAAACCGATAACCGAAGACTGACTTACCTTATCACCCTTCTTGCAGTTAATCTTACTCATGTGTGCATACAGAGTTTCATAGCCTTCAATATGCTTAACAATAACAAAGTTACCGTAGATATTGTGCCAGCCAGTATAAGCAACAGTTCCGCTCTTTGCAGAATAAATTGGAGTACCTCTAGGACAAGCCATATCAACTCCAGTGTGGTTTGATCTTGCTCCAGTGAAAGGATCATTTCTTAGTCCAAAATATGAGGAAATCTTGTACTTAGTCTTTAGTGGATTTGAGAAAACTTCACCCATTGCCTTCTGAAGAACTGATGATGAAAGCTTTGCACCTGGAACAAAAATTTCCTGTCCCTTTACAAGAACTGAACTTGAAAGATCATTCACATCCAGAAGATCAGAAAGATAGACACTGTATTTCTTTGCAATGGAATCAAGAGTCTCTCCTGAAGAAACCTTATGAATCAATCCATCAGTTGAAGGAATTACAAGCTTCATTCCAGTATAGATTGCCCTTACATTTGGAATATTGTTGACTGCAATGATTGTGGAAATATTTGAAAGACCAAACTTATGACTGATTCCACCAACTGTATCTCCAGCCTTCACAGTATAATTCTGGAATGAAACAGGATCCTTTATCTTAACAGTTGATTCAACCATATCCCCGTCTGCTCCGAAGACATTTCCCTCACTGTCGTAATATGCACTTCTGTCCAATGCAAATTCATTCATCGCAACATCAATAAATTCATAGTCCGATGATGAATCGTGAGTAAGATTTACTGAACTGAAAAAACTGTCATGATAGTTCAAGGCTCTGCTGATTCCATAAGGAACAAGAATCATGGCAGCCAGAACAGGCAGGCAGATGGCATAGCTCTTCATCATGCGGATGTTCTTGAGGGCATAGAAGAACCTGCCTCGAGCCGTAAGAATCATTCCCTTTAGATCATAAGTCTTATGCACTGAGAATATTCTTGTTTTAGGCACAGAAAAATGTTTTTTGCCAAAAGACATTCTTGAAGCTGAAATCCTGCGCAATTTCGGCATTGACAAGTTCATTTTTGGCATCGAAAAATTCATTCCAGTTGGTTTTGATTCAAGACAGCATATAATTTCCATATAATATTTATCGACAAATAAACAACCATATATTAGAAAAACACTGCATAAATCCAGAACCACTTCACTCATACTTGCGAAAATCCGTTTTTTTTTCTAACTTAACTAAGGGAAGAAGCACACTTGAAAAAACCAGCTGCCACTCGAAAAATCATCTACTTTTGTATAGCAATCCTCACAGCATTCATTGTCAGGAAATCTTTTTTTTCAATCCACAGAATCAATGGCTCATCTATGTACCCAACCTTGAATTCAGGCGACAGTATCTGCGTTAACCGGCTTGCATACGGCCTTATAAATCCATTGACGGAAAAAAGAATTGTCAAATGGAATGACATAAAGGAAAATGAGATAATCCTGTTCTACCACGATGGAAAGCTGATGGTAAAAAGATGCATTGCTACAAAAAATTCAATACTAGAACATTCAGATAATCCACAGTATAATATGAAAGTTAATGGTAAAAGCCTGATTCTTACACGGGAATGCCACGAACTTCTGAACTCATATTCAGCTGTTCCGGAAAACCATGTGTTTGTATTGGGAGACAATGATTCTGATTCAATAGACTCGAGAAACTTCGGGTTCATTTGTGAAGATGATGTTTTGGGCAGAGTAATTTCGTATGAATAGTTTTTTTAATAAAGTCCGTACCTGGATAATCCTCATTCCTTGTATCCTGCTTTTCATTTTAGTTTACGTAAAATATGTGAGACTTGCAATCGGACCACAAAAACAAATCAGAAAAACCACTACAACAGTTGAAAGAGGATCCATTGTTGACCGCCACGGAAAACCACTTGCTGTCCAGACAAATTTCTATCACTTCGGAATAACACCAAAGCTCATAAAAGATGTTGATTCATTCTCAACACTTGTTGCTCCAGTTCTCTATTCCAGGCCGGAAGAAATCAAGGAAAAAATCAGCCAGAACATAAAATCAAGTTTTCTCTACATCAGGAAAAAAATAACTACAGAACAGTACGAGGAACTTTCACGAATTGTCCAGGAAAACAACTACGAAAATTTCTGCAGGTTTGACAGAATCCCTGGAAGAATCTATCCGGAAAACAATCTTGCAAGCCAGCTCATCGGATACATGGGCGATGACGGAGTTGGATTAAGCGGAATTGAATACGCGAAGAATGCAACCCTTTCTCCGGAAGTTGAGGATACAAGCGCTGAAACAATTCACGGAGACAATATTTACCTTACAATTGATGCAGGACTTCAGTTTAAGCTGGAAAAAGTTGCACAAAAAGCCATGGACAACACTCAGGCTGAAAGCATCATGCTTATTGCGGCCAATTCAAGAAACGGAGAAATCCTTTCATACATCAGCCTTCCATCCGCAAACCTGAACGATTATGGAAATGCAACAAACGAAGAAAAAAATGACAGGCCTTCAGTTTCTGCATACGAACCTGGAAGTGTTTTCAAAATTTTCTCAGTTGCTGCATTCCTTGACTGCTCAAGCATAACTCCAGACCATCTTTTCCTCTGCGATGGAATCTACCAGAGAAAAACAAATCTTGGTGAAACAATCAAAATCACTTGTCTTGACCACCACGGATGGGTAAACGCAAGAAATGCCCTCAAACTTTCCTGCAACGATGCCCTGGCCCAGATGAGTGAAAAAGTTGATGTAAACACATTCCTTGCCTATGTAAGGCAATTTGGTTTTGGAGAAAGAACCGGAGTAGAATTGCCTTCAGAAACAAGAGGATCCGTAAAGAACCAGAACGACAAGTACTGGTCAGCACGAAGCAAGGCCACAATTTCAATCGGACAGGAAATCAGTGTCAGCGCACTTCAGATGGTTCAGGCAGCAACAGCTCTTGCAAACAAAGGTGTCATCGTAAAACCAACCTTCATTCAAAGAATCACTGATCATGAAGGCAACATTAAATATCAGCATGAGCCAAACTATTCCAACAGAGTTCTCAAGGCAGCAACAGCAAACTACATACTCAGCTGCATGCAGACAACGGCAGAAAGCGGAACAGGTACAAGAGCATCACTGGGAGACATTTCAATTGGAGTCAAGACTGGTACAGCACAGATGGCAGATCCAGTTAACGGCGGATACAGTAACACAGACTTTCTTTCTAACTGTATGGCAATCTTTCCGGTTGAGAACCCGGAAATAATTCTCTACATTGTAATTGAAAAGGCAAAAGGCGAAACCTATGCAGGACGAATTGTTGCACCGGTTATTGCTGAGGCTGCCGATGAAATAATCGACCACCTGGGAATGAATCGAGATGGAGCAGCAAGCCTTGCACATTCCGGACGATTCCTCTACAAGGAAAACACTCCCCTTACACTTAACTCCCTTGTTCCAGATTTTATTGGAAAGTCAAAGAGGGATCTTTTGCCGCTTCTCAACAACAGCAAGGTTAATCTTGTTATCCGCGGTGAAGGCTGGGTCACAAAGCAATCTCCTGATCCAGGAACTCCAATTTCGGAGAACTTAACAATTGAACTTTATCTGGAATAAAAACCTTGAATTATTTAAAAACAGATTTCCTCAGCTTTATCAGATTCTGAACAAATCATCCACCAGCCAGATTGTTGTTGAAACTGCAAAAAACGGAAGTCCAACTGCACGAGAAGGAAATCTGCAGCTTCACTCAAAATACAACCCGGAAAAGGAAGCAGAAACCTTTGTCTCAAATTTTGATTCTGAAAAAAAAGACATCCTGATTTTCTTCGGATTTGGGCTGGGATACAGTCTTATTGAGGCCTGCAAAAAATTTCCGAGCCATACAATCATTGCCTTTGAAAGCAGGGAAGATCATTTTTTTTCCGCACTTGAAAATCTTAACTGGACCCAGGTTTTCTCACATGAAAAACTGATTCTTGTTATTGGTGCAGATGAAAAAAGCTCGGCACAAATTCTAAATCAATATCCGTTTTCTAGAATTCAGGTTTTCAGGTCAAAATCTCAGAGTGAACATGACAAAGAATACTTTGACAGTCTTGAAAAAACACTCAATCAGTCAAAACAAAAAGATGAAATAAACACAAACACGCTGGAAAAATTTGCATCCCTCTGGACAGGCAACAGTCTCAGGAACATTAACTACATCGGGACACAGGGCGGAGTGAAGCACTATTTTGGAAAGGCATCATCACTTCCATTTGTGATTCTGGCAGCAGGACCAAGCCTTGAATCAATAATGCCACATCTTATGCAGATAAAAAAAAGAAGCATTCTGGTTTGTGTGGACACTGCCCTTCATGCCTGTCTCAAGGCTGGAGTTGAACCAGATTTCATAATCATTGCCGACCCGCAATATTGGTGTTCCCTTCACCTTGAATTTCTTGAATCTCCTTCATCTGTGCTCATTGGTGAGATAGCAGTTTATCCAAGTGTATTCAGATTCAACTGCAGGAAAAAAGTCTTGTTCTCATCACTTTTTCCAATAGGACAGTATTTCGAAAAAAAAATTGATGACGAAAAGGGAAAACTTGCTGCCGGCGGAAGCGTATCAACTACTGCCTGGGATTTTGCCCGAAGATGCGGAACAAAAGAAATCTTTTTGGCAGGAATGGATCTTGGATTTCCAGGAAACCAGACTCATATCCGTGGTTCACAATTTGAGGAAAAAGCACACATTTTAAGTTCTAGAACAAAAAATGCTGAAACCGAAAATCTTATTTCGCTTTACGGAGCTTCCCCATTCTGGACAAAGGACTATGACGGAAATCCGATTCTAACGGACAAGCGAATGTCATTATTTTCCTGGTGGTTTCAAAACGAATGCCAGAAAGAAAACGAGCTTATTGAAAGCAACAGAGGCGGAACAAAAACATATACCTTGACACCACAAAGCATGGCAATCGAGGGAATTGAAAAATTTTTAATCAATGAATTTCTTAAGCGTCCTGAAATCGAATCCGAAAAAAAAATCTTCATTGAATCAGCAGAAAATGAAATGGAAAAAAGACATATCTCAGGATCAATTGTGGAATCAAAAAAAGAATTTGATGCAACACTCCTGAGCCTTGAATCTGCATGCAAAAAAGGACTTTCACTTTGCGAAAAGGGATTGAAGAACAGACTGAAACTTCCTGAAATATATTCAAAGCTCAATGAAATTGATTCATTAATTTCTAACTCACAGGCCAAGGATATTGTATCGCTTGTTTTCCCAACACAAAGAAAACTGGACAAACTGGTAGCAGACATACCAGACACAACTCCTCAGGAAAAACAAACATATCCTCTCATGTATTCAAGAATCATATACTCCCAGCTTCTTAAATCAATCAGGGAAATTCTTAATTGACCCAATAACTCCTGCTAAGTAATATCCCGTTATTCAAAAAAAATACGAATAAGCACTAAAGTTTTTTTCATATCAGTCCGATAAATTTAATGTCTGTGATTAAGCATAATACGGGCGGTTCAAGTGCAAGTTTTTGCCTGAGGACATCCAGACGCCTTTGTTAAGATATCTCAGATATTGTAAAAGACTTCATATTATGAAAGTTCATTTACTTCTCCATGTAGATAAGGTCAAAGAAGTTTTAGCTTTGGCCTTTTCCTTTTTTAAACCAGCTAAAGATTTTGACGATTTATGCCGATAAATAGAAAGGGAAATCTATGGTTACGTATAATATTTCAGAATTAGAACCTAATGTTCACTACAAAGGAGATTTGACTCTTGATGATCTGTTCCTCATCAATACTGAACCCTGCACTCTTTCCAGGTCAATTATATCAGCCCTGGTACAGTGGGGATTCAAAACGATTTATGGATCAGAAGAAAAGAAAATTTCTCCTGTCAGGAAATCTTCTGATTCTGTCACTGAAAGAAACATATCATCATCTTCTGTAGATCTTGGAAAAACTGAATCCGTTGACTTCTCGGAATTCATGGATTCTGATGAACCGAAACCAATTCCCCAGTCTGAAATCCCAAATGAATTCAAAACCAGTGAATCTGTCGACATTGATGAATTCATGTCATCAGACGAACCTGTCAAACCTCAGCCAAAACCTGTAGTTCAGGAAGCTGTTTCCCCGTCACTTGCAGCAACAACAACTCATGCAAGAACAGGTCTTTCAGAATATCTTGCGGCAAACAAACCTGAAGTTGCAGCCGATCTTGAAATTGCACACAGTAGAACAGATACTGAAGAAGACGAAGAAAAGAAAGTTCAGGATGCACAGGAAGTTTACACAAAATTCAGCAATTTTATTGGCGACGTGTTCACTCAGTACGCAACAAGAAAAACATTCAACATCAACACTCTCAATGAAAAAGTTCTTGAATTCTGTAACTACATTCGTGAAAACAAAAAATACATTCTTCGAATCTCACCAAATAATGAGACTCGAAACAAAAACTTTATCATAAGTCACAGCATCAGAACAACAATTCACGCAATCATAATCGGGCAACAGCTCAAGATGCCTTATGACAAGCTTGTTGAACTTGGAGTCACAAGTCTTCTTCATGAAATCGGTCAGATTCGAATTCCTCCTCAGCTTTACATGAACAACAAGGAATTGACACCTTCAGAAAAGATTCAGATGCAGACGCATACTATTGTCGGATACAACATCATTAAGGATGCAGGGTTTCCTCTCGCCGTTCAGCTGGGTGTACTTGAACACCATGAGCGTGAAACAGGAACCGGTTATCCAAGACATCTTTCAGGAAACAAAATTTCTCTATACGCAAAAATCATTGCCGTTGCATGTTCCTTCGAGGCTATAACTGCTCCAAGACATTTCAAGGAAGAAAAAACTACCTATGAAGGAATGGTTGAAATGCTCAAGAACTCAAATCACCTTTATGACGATACAGTTGTAAAAGCTCTTTTGTTCAGTCTTTCACTCTTTCCTATTGGTGCATACGTTTATCTTTCAAACGGAAAGGTTGCCCAGGTTGTAAATGTTTCTCCGGTAAGCCCTAAGAATCCAATTGTAAAAATCATTGGTTCAGTTACGGCTGACGGAAAACCGAAGATTGTGCAGACTGATGATGAATCAGTAAGAATTATTCGCGCAATGAACAAAAAAGAAACAGCAGACCTTAAGGAAGCTTTGGGTGAAAAAGATTAGTCATTTAAGCTGATTTTTACAAAGCAAGATTTAGTTGAAAAACTGCTTTTCCCTTTCTACTTCTTTCCTGAATTTTTCATCAATTACAGGCGGATTATTGTTAAGGTAGATAATCTGATGCAATTCCTCCTGAGTGTGAGTACCCCAGACAGGAACAACATTTTCAAACTGATACAAAAAACCAAAAGCAAGCGGTATATTAGAAACAACACCGCCATTCAAGGGCTGCATGGCTATGCATCCTATTTCATTTTGTTCACAAAGCTTAACCAGTTCCTGAATTTCTACAGGACTTATGAGATTGAAGGGAAACTGAACCACTTCATAAAGGCCGCTCAAAATTCCTTCACGGGCAATATCATAATCATCCGTGGAAATTCCAAAATGCCTGATTAATCCATGCTTTTTCATGGATACCAGTTCATTGTAAAGACCATCAGGACCGTCTTTCTGCGGAATAATAAGTGGATTCTCAAGCTGGTACAGATCTATGTAATCAGACTCAAGAGCATCACTGCTCTGCTGAAAATCACTTCTAAGCTCACGGACAGTCTGAGCATTTGTCTTTGTAGCAAGAATCACATTCTGCCTGATTCCGTGGAGAGCAGTTCCCAGCCGCTTCTCACATGAAGGACGAGAATGAGCAGTATCAAAGAAGTTTATTCCGGCAGAGTAAGCCTGGTGAACAATTGCACATGCCTTCTCATCAGCCTCATCACCGAATGCTTCAATTTCCCTGCAATCAAGACTCTCAGCCCCGAAGGCAGTTCTGCTCACGAGAAGATTAGTTTTACCAAGTGCAATGTATTCCATAAATAACAATTCATAATCATGAATTAATAATTCATAATTACAAAATCTCCTATATTCAAGGGCATCTCTAAAAACTGCAATTTCTAGAGACTCCATTAATTTATAACACACAACCGGAAAAAACCAATCATGGGTTATGAATTATAAATTATTTATTGTAGTTCTTGATCTGGTTAAAGATGTAACCTGTAAGTTCATCAAGCTTAACACGTTCCTGAGCCATTGTGTCACGGTTACGGACTGTTACAGTGTTGAAGTTTACACTTGCGCTGTCGAGAGTGTCGTAGTCAACTGTTACACAGAATGGCGTACCAACTTCATCCTGGCGGCGGTAACGCTTACCAACTGTTCCGCTCTGGTCGTAGTCAGTTACGAAATCTTCCTTAAGGATGTTCTGGATTTCCTTTGCCTTTTCAGCAAGTCCGTCCTTCTTCATCAATGGGAGAACTGCAACTGTAATTGGTGCCAGCTTTGGATGGAGGTGGAGAACTGTTCTGTAGTCTTCCGGCTGTCCGGCTTCTGCTACATTCTGTTCTTCATAAGCTTCACAGAGGAACATGAGGAAGTTGCGGTTAAGACCGGCAGATGTTTCAACTACATAAGGAATGTACTTCTTGTTGCCATCTTCCTGATCGATGTATGCCATATCCTTCTTTGAGTATTCCTGGTGCTGTGAAAGGTCAAAGTCAGTTCTTGAGTGGATTCCTTCAATTTCTTCAAATCCGATTGGGAAGTTGTATGTGATGTCGTAAGCGTCCTTTGCGTAGTGAGCAAGCTTGTCGTGGTGGTGCCACTTGAGCTGATTTTCTGGAATGCCGTACTTGAGGTAGAATGCCCAGCGGTCTTTTCTCCAGCGTTCAAAAGTTTCGTCTTCTGTTCCCGGCTTGCAGAAATATTCCATTTCCATCTGTTCAAATTCAGCTGTGCGGAAAATGAAGTTCTTGAAAATGATTTCGTTGCGGAATGACTTACCAACCTGAGCAACACCAAAAGGAATCTTCATGCGGTTTGACTGAACGATGCTCTTAAAGTCTGTGAAAATCCCCTGGCATGTTTCCGGGCGGAGGTAAATGAGGTGTGATTCATCAGCAATTGGACCCTGGTATGTCTTGAACATGAGGTTGAATTCACGAACTGCTGTATATTTCTTTTCCTTGCTTCCACATACCGGACAGTTGATGTTTGTCTTGATGAAGTTTTCCATTTCTTCATGTGTCATTGTATCAACCGGCTTTCCAGGATTCTTGTCTGGATTTGCAGCAACGAAGTCTTCGATCATTTTGTCTGCACGATGGCGAGCCTGACATTCGAGACAGTCAATCATTGGATCAGAGAAGTGATCTGCGTGGCCTGAAGCCTTCCATGTTGTGTGGTGCTGGAAAATTGCGGAATCAAGTCCAACAACATCATCATGAAGCTGTGTCATGTAGTGCCACCATTCGTTCTGAATGTTTCTCTTGAATTCAACACCCAAAGGACCGTAATCCCATGCTCCTGCCTGGCCGCCATAAATTTCTGATGCCTGGTAAACAAATCCGCGGCGCTTGCACAATGAAATGATCTTATCCAAAGTACATGAATGATCAACTGTTTTTTCTGCCATTTTTTATAACTCCTTCACGCTATTGGCTTGTAGCGTATAGATTATTTTATCCGTAGATTTTACTACAAAACAGAACACTCTTCAACTGATTGAAAATCCCAATATTCCCGCCCATTGCTTCTTTCCAATACTCAAATTGAATTTTTTTCATATAACAGTTAAAATTAGAAATCCATGCGTGACTGTTACAAGATTCTTGGAGTACCCCCCTATGCCAGCCTTTCAGAAATCCGAAGTGCATACCGAAAAAAGGCAAAGATTTTACACCCGGACCTAGCTGAAAACCCTGATGACAAGGCCTTCAACGAACTCCAAAAGGCATATGAAATACTCACTGATTCAAGGTCAAGACAGATCTTTGATGAAAAATTCAAATTCAACCAGGAAACTGCATGGACCTGGAAACCAAAGAAAGATACCTTTGACTACCGGCTGTGGCTCCTGGAAAGAAATGATGATGAAAGCATGGCAAAGCTCATTGTGTTTGACTTAATGCGCGGAAATGAAGAAGAAGCCGTAACCATTTTCAAGAAGATGAATATGGAACGTCCGGGATTCAAAATGTCCAGGTGGTTCACAAGGGAAGATTTCATGGACTATGGATTCATCCTCTCGGAAGAACTTGTCTTAAGACAGGAATACTACGATGCAGTAATCATCCTGGAGCAAGTCATAAAAATGAACTACAGCTATGACTACTTCAGATTGTTTTTTCCAGAAGTTCTCGGACTCGCCCGTCACATACTCAGAAACAACATCGAAGGACAACTGCCTGATGAACTTGCACTTGATGCATGGGAAAGAGCCCTCGAACTCAATCTTGGAAAAGCCGATGATGCCTTCTTCCTTGAAAAAATGGCAGACATATACGAAAGAATGGGAGACATTCAGACTGCGGACATTTGCAGAACCGAGGCACTGAACATCTGCAGAAAATAAAAACTCAAGCGGGAAACAAACCAATTATGGAGAATATATATGATCACCTTAAAAAATGAAAAACAGATTAACGGAATCAGAAAGAGCTGCCATGAACTTGCAGACTTATTCAATGAAATAATTCCAAGAGTAAAGCCTGGAGTAAGCACAAAGGAAATTGATGACTGGTGCGTGGAATTCGTAAGAAAATTCGGCGGGAAACCGGCATGGCATCAGGAAGGATTTCCAGGCTGTGCATGTATAAGCATAAACAATCAGGTTATACACGGAGTTCCATCAAAAAAGAAAATCGTCAAGGACGGAGACATTGTATCCCTTGACATTGGAATCAACCTTGACGGATACATCTCAGACAGCACTCACACTGTCCTGGTAGGAAACGTTAAGCCTGCCCACCAGAAACTCTGCCGCGTAACAAGAGAAAGCCTTGTTGCAGGAATTGAAGCCTGCAGAACAGGAAACAGAATTTCTGACATAACAAAAGCAGTTTACGCAGTTGCCCACGAACAGAACGGATACGGAGTTGTATATGAATACTGCGGACACGGAGTTGGACTTGACGTTCACGAAGATCCAAGCATTCCAAACAGCCCAAGTCACGGAGCAAATCCGAGAATCCAGGCCGGAATGGTTCTTGCCATCGAGCCTATGATTAACGAAGGAACTGATGATGTAGACATAGAAGAAGGTTCTGACTGGACTGTAATCACGGCAGACGGAAGCTGGAGCTGTCACGAGGAACACACCGTTGCAGTATTCCCAGACCACACAGAAATTCTCACTGACCTGGATTACAACGGAAATTCCTGTCTAAAATAAAATTTTCTCATAATATGAGATTTCAGTTTGATAGAATCAAACAGACAATTATAAACTTATAGATTCGGAGGCATGGCAAAAAGATGGCAGACTGGTTTGAGAAATTCAAGGACATAGAAAATGAAGGCGTACCCCAGTCAAATTTCGTTCACCTTCACGTACACTCAGACTACTCACTTCTTGATGGTCATGCAAAAGTCCGGGATCTGGTACACAGGGCAAAAGAACTTAACATGCCGGCACTGGCCCTTACTGATCACGGAAACATGTTCGGAGTTCTGAACTTTGAACATCTTTGTCACGCAAATGGAATCAATCCAATTGTGGGCGAGGAATTCTATGTGGCATACGGAAAGCACACGGAGCAGGAGCAGGTTCCATACGGACGAAACGGAAAGCGTGGATATTACTTCCACCTCATACTTCTGTGCAAGAATGACACCGGCTACAAGAACATGAGCTGGCTTTCATCCATTGCCTACACTGACGGATTCTACAAGCGCCCGCGAATTGACTTTGAACTTCTGGAAAAATACCACGAGGGACTCATCTGCTGTTCTGCATGTATTGCCGGTGAAATTCCACAGCTTCTTCTGAACGACAGAATTGAAGAGGCCTACGAAGTTGCAAAAAAATACCAGAATCTTTTTGGAAAAGACAGCTACTACATCGAACTCCAGAATCACGGACTTGAAGACCAGATTGAAGTTGCACCAAAACTAGTAAAGCTTGCAAAGGATCTGGACATTCCTCTTGTTCTGACAAACGACATTCACTATGTAAAAAAAGATGATGCCGAAGCCCAGAATGCACTCAAGGCAATCGGATTCAAGAAATCACTCAAAGACACAATCCCAATGGGCGGACCTGAATTCTACATGAAAACTGAAAGCGAAATGCGTCAGGTTCTGGCCGGTATTCCAGGAATTGATGACAGCGTTATTCAGGAAGCAATGGATAATACTCTCAAGATTGCAAGTATGTGTGATCTCACTATCCATCAGTATTCAACTCCTGAGCTCAAGGGAACACTGCCTCGGTTTGAACTGCCGGTTGAATTCCAGACCCACGGAGATGACTATCAGTCAAACCAGAATGATTACGTTCGTCATATTGTTGAAGAAGGATTGAAAAAACGATACAAGGAAATCACGCCAGAGATCCGTGCCCGCGCCGAATATGAAATCGGAATCATCTTTTCAATGGGATTCTCTGGATACTTCCTCATCGTTTGGGAATTCATCAACTGGTCAAAAAGTACTTACGACAACGTTAACAAAGTAAAGAAACCATACATGCCAATCGGTCCAGGGCGAGGTTCCGGTGCCGGTTCCCTGGTTGCATACTGCATGGGAATCACAGACATTGACCCTTTCAAATTCGGACTGATTTTCGAACGATTCCTTAACCCTGAACGCGTCTCAATGCCTGACTTTGACGTTGACATGGACTTCGACTTCAGACAGGACATCATCAAACACACCCAGGATTTGTACCATCCGGAAAATGTAGGACACATTGTTACATTCGGTACCCTTAAGCCAAAAAACTGTATTGCTGACGTAGGACGAATTCTGGAAATTCCTCTCAGTGAAGTAAACATGCTAAAGGCTTGCGTTCCAGACAATCCAAAGGCCAAGCTCAAGGACTGCTTCAATCCGCCTACAGAAAAAATGCCCGATGGAGGACAGCTGATTCCATACAAGGACGATCCTAGATTCACAAAGCTCTTTGAACTTGCACTCAAGCTGGAAGGCTGCATCAGAAACACAGGACTCCATGCTTCAGGTATGGTAATCGGACTCACGCCACTTCCTGACTGGGCACCAATTTTCAAGGATAACAGAACCGGAGAAGTTGCAGTACAGTACACAATGGATATCATCGAGCCATGCGGACTGGTAAAATTTGACTACCTGGGACTCAAGACTCTTTCTCTCATTCGATATGCAGAAGACATCATAAACAAGCACAGACCTGAAGGAACACCAGAATTTTCAGTAAGCGAAGTTCCAGATACTGATGAAGAAACATACAAGCTTTTTTCCCGCGGAGACACTGTTGCAATTTTCCAGTTTGAATCTCCGGGAATGCAGAAATGGATGCGTGCACTCCAGCCAAAGCAAATCACAGACCTTGTGGCCATGAATGCACTGTACCGCCCGGGACCAATGGATTACATCCAGACTTTCGTAGACGGAAAGAATGACCCGAGCACGGTAAAATATCCAGACCCATGTCTTGAAGGAATTCTTAAGGAAACTTACGGAGTAATGGTTTACCAGGAACAGATCATGCAGGTTTCACAGAGAATAGCCGGATTCTCTCTTGGTGCCGCTGACATGCTTCGCCGTGCCATGGGAAAGAAAAAGCTTGAAGTCCTCATGGGAAAAAAAGCTGAATTTGAAGAAGGTGCCGTAAAGGAGGGATTCACAAAGGAACATGCTGATAAAATCTTTGAAATCATGATTCCTTTTGCAAACTACGGTTTCAACAAGTCCCATGCCGCAGCCTATACGGTTCTCGCATACAGAACAGGCTACCTGAAATGCCATTATGCCGCTGAGTTTATGGCTGCAAACCTTACAAATGAAATCACATCAACAGATACTCTTCCTGTCTATATTGAAGAAGCAAAGAAAATGGGAATCCCGGTTGATGCTCCGGACGTAAACCGTTCTGACGTTAACTTTGACGTTGTTGACGGACACATTGTATTTGGCTTGCGTGGTATCAAGGGAATGGGAGAAGGTGCTGCAGCTGCCATTGTTCATGAAAGGGAAGCTAACGGACCATTTGAATCATTCTCAAACTTTATTGAACGATGCATGAAACTCAAAGAAACTTCCACAGACGAAAACGGACATCTTCTTCCTGCAAAAAATCCCATCAACAAAAAGGCCATTGAAGTTCTTATCAAGACAGGTGGATTTGATCATCTGGACAAGAACAGGGCAACTCTTCTTCTCAACTACGAGCAGGTAATAGCCTATGAAGAAAAGAAAAACGAAGACAGTGCCTATGGTCAGGCAAGTCTTTTTGAAGATGCAGGAATCAAGGAATATGCAGACTACACCTGGGATGAATGTGAAGAAATGCCGAAGATGGAACTTCTCAACATGGAAAAGGACCTCATCGGTTGTTTTGTTTCCGGGCATCCTCTTGATGACTACAGAAAAGTTATTGAAAACTGTGCAACCTGCTCAAGCCAGAATATAGATCGCTGTGCAAAAGAAACAAAGGCTGAATCAGAGGCACTTGCTGCAAGCGGAAAACCATGGCTGGCAAAAAAAGCCGGAAGGACACTAATTGCCATTGGTATGGTAAACAACATCAGGCCCATCATGACAAAAAAGGGAACCCGAATGGCATTTGGTAAGCTTGCCGATTTTAAGGGCGAGATGGATCTTACATTCTTCCCGAAAACATGGGAACTTCTTGAATCAAAAATTCACCCTGAAGGTGTCTATGCCTTCAAGGGGAAAGTTGATGGCTCCCGGGAAACTCCAAGCTTTATTGTTGACTCTCTCGAAGACATTAATGCTCTTGAAACCAAAGCAGTTACAAGCCTGCACATACAGGTCGAAAACGGATTCAAAAATGAACGGGACATCCTCAAACTGACGGATTTTCTTCTGGGAGCCCAGGGAAACTGCAATGTATTTTTCCATGTTGATATCGGAGGAAAAATGTTCACCGTCAGGGCAACATCAGAAATCAGCACTCCATCAACACCGGAGTTCATTCAGTCAGTTAAAGATTTGCCTTATGTTCATGATGCATGGATTGACTAAAAAAATCGATATATCCCCTCAAGGACAGAATGAAAAATTACATATAAAAATACTACCAGTCAGTCATCGAATGACAAAACCGCTAGCTAGCGTCGCTACACACGCAAGCCGGCAAGGAAACTATCGTTCCGTCTTGCGAGTGTTTTTGCCATCCGGTGCCTTCCTTCCCGTATTTTTATAAAACACTTGACTACTGTCCCTGAGGGGATATTCTCGAAAAAAAATCGATATATCCGCAATTTTTTTTCTTAAGTTGATTTGCAAAAGGTATTTTAGTATTCTAGAATTGTAGTAGATTCGAAAAAAAAAGCAGCGATTCCTTACACAGGACATAAAACATCAGGAGACAAGAATGTTCACAAATCAATCAATGATTTTTTATTTTGCATCACAAGTTGTATCTATTTATTCTTTTGCCTGCCTTATCAGGATTATTCTGACATGGATTTCATTGCCTTCAACATACAAGCTTTCCAACATGCTTGCCACCATTTGTGATCCATACCTGAATTTATTCCGGGGCATAAGATGGCTCAGGCTTGGAAGCTTTGACTTTTCACCGGCACTGGCATTTATTGTTCTTGATGCACTCTCTCAATTTCTCAAATTTCTTTCTTTCAACAAAGCAATCAACGCAGATACTATAATTGCCATCTTGTTTCAGATGATATCTTCAGCAATATCATCAATTTTGATTTTCATAATCTTCCTGTTTATCGTAAGATTCGTAATCGTAAAAATGACAAGATCTGACTATTCATCAAACTACATGCTTAACAGCATTGATTCATCTATTTCACCGCTGGTTTACAAAATTGCAGGAACATTCACTTTTGGGAAAAGAGTACCATATTCAACTGCACTTCTTATTGCTGCGGCAGTGCTCTTCGTAATCCTGATTCTTTCAATATTTCTGTTCCAGATTATTTTCTCGGCAATAGTATCACTTCCTGTCTGACTAAGGAGATTTCTTGAAACTTTCAGAACTTGGAATTCCCGTAGAAAATCTTGCAGGTGTGGGACCCGCAACGGCAAAAAACTTCGCCAGGCTTAACATATTTACAGTAGGCGATTTGCTTCAGGCTTATCCCCGAAACTATGAAGACAGAACAAAAACTGTTTATCTTAGAGAATTTACAACCCAAAAACCAAATACACTATGCAAGGTCATTTCCCATTCCTGGTTTGGCTATGGCCGAATGAAAACCCTCAAGATTGCAATTTCAGACGGAACAGCAAATGCTTTTCTTGTGGCATTCAACAGACCATTCCTTGAAAAGACACTTCCCGTGGGAAGCATTATTCATGTGAGCGGGTCTTTCCACGTTAATTATGGAGAACTCCAGTCAACCACATTCGAGGCCAGCAAGCTTTCTGATGACGGCGACTTAAAGACGTGGCAAAAAAAGGGTGTCCCATCCCTGAAAGTAATTCCAATCTACTCCCTCACTGAAGGACTTTCACAAAAAAACTATCACAAGGCAATTGAATCAGCACTCAAGCTTTACGCAAAGACAATTGACAACGAGCTTGACCAGAAGATTATTTCAGAAAGAAAACTTTTGTCAAAAAGTGAAAGCCTCATAAAAATTCACATGCCACAAACCATGGAAGATGTTGAACTGGCAAGACGCACCCTCATTTATGAAGAGCTGTTTTTCTTTGAATACAAAATGGCTCAGAGGGCACTGGATCATCGCGGAACACTTCCTTCACTTGATCAGAGTTCCGTATTTGAATCTACTCCATACTCAACCGAGAACAAAATTGAAAATGCATCTTCATCTTTCAACCAGATACCAGACACAAAAGAAAGCCTTGCAAACCTGAAAAAAAATTTTGAAAACTGGCTTTCTCCTAAACAAAAAGCCCTGCTTTCCAGACTTGATTTTGAACTGACAAAAGACCAGATGCAGGTTATTATCAGCATAAATTCAGACATAGACAAAAGTCAGCTTGAATTAAACTCCATGAACAATACTCCTGAAAAACTTGAGCGAAACCCATTTTCCATGTCTCGCCTTCTTCAGGGTGATGTTGGATCGGGAAAAACCCTAGTTTCCTTTTTTGCTGCACTAAGAACCATTGACTACGGATCACAAGTTGCCCTTCTTGCTCCGACAGAAATTCTTGCACGTCAGCATGCAGAAACTGCTTCCCGTCTTCTTGAACCACTGGGTGTAAAAACAGCTTTTCTGACAGGAAACCTGAAAGCCAAAGGACGCGAGCACCTGGTAAATGCCCTTAAGGATGGGAGCCTGAATCTTGTCATTGGAACTCATGCACTCTTTTCAAGAAACACCCAGTACAAAAATATTGGGCTTGCAATAATTGATGAGCAGCACAGATTTGGTGTTGCCCAGCGGGAATCCATCATTGCAAAGGGACGCACTTCATTCAATAATTTCTCACACTCCCCGGACCTGCTCATGATGAGTGCAACTCCAATTCCACAAAGCCTTGCTCTAAGTGCATTCGGCGATCTGGACATTAGCGTTATCAGAACCATGCCATCAGGACGACTTCCCGTAAAAACATATATTACACCTGTTGAAAATGAAGCTCCAATTTACAATGCAGTTCGAAAGGAACTTAATCAGGGACACCAGGCATATTTTGTCTATCCGCGAATTGGAAATTCCGATGAAAATGATTTTGACGAAAACAATGACAAAAACTTAAAGAGTGCCGAAGAAATGTTCAGTTTTTTGTCCACAAAAGTATTTCCTGACTACAAATGTGCCATCGTGCATGGAAAAGTCGATGAAGAAAAACAAAGGGAAATTCTTGAAAAGTTTCAGTCAGGAGAAATCAAAATTCTTTGTGCCACAACAGTAGTTGAAGTTGGGGTTGATGTTGCAAAGGCTACCTGCATTACTATTGAGCACGCAGACAGGTTTGGTCTTGCAGAACTCCATCAGCTTAGAGGACGTGTAGGCCGAAGCAATCTGCAGTCCTATTGCTTTCTGACTTTTGGAAAAAATATTACCGAGGCAGGAAAAGACAGGCTCAGGGCAATCTACAACAGTACCGACGGATTTGTAATAGCAGAAGAAGACCTTAGGCTCAGAGGCCCGGGTGAAATCTCCGGTACAAACCAGTCAGGCTACCTGAAGCTTTCCATTGCCGATCTTGCAAGGGACAAGGAAGTTCTAAAGGCAGCCCGATACGATGCATTCAACCTTATAAAGAATAACTAGGCAACAAAATCTGCCAGCGCATCTGATTTTTCAGACCTCAGAAATTTGATTGCCTTCTTTTCAATTTGTCGCACACGTTCCTTTGAAAGATTGAATTTTTTTCCAACCTCATCAAGAGAGTGAGCTCCTTCACCTTCAAGACCATATCTCATTCTGATGATGGCAGCATCCCTTAATCCAAGATTATCTTTGAGGGAATCAATTATTTCAGAAGAGGCACATGATTTCATTGCATTCTCAACAGGATCAGAAAAATCACTTGATGCAAGAGTATCTGCAAGGCACATGTCACCTTCGGCAGTCAAAGGCTTATCCAGGCTAAGCATATCGCGGGAAAGATTCATCATCTCACGAACATGATAGTTTGTCATTCCAAGCATCTTTGCCACTTCATTGAGTTCCTTTTCTTCTGAAAGCAGGGAATCCTTTATGTTTGCAGTTGCCTTTTTAATCTGGATAAGCTCGGCAGTTTTATTTGCAGGAAGCCTGATTGCACTTCCCTTTTCGTAAATGGCCTTGAGAATCTTCTGCCTGATCCACCAGACTGAATATGAAATAAAATGATATCCCCTGGAAGGATCAAAATGCTCAACGGCCTCAACAAGCCCAACATATCCTTCACTGATAAGATCCTCAAGTTCTATGCCACGGTTCTGAAACTTTTTTGCCACCTTGATCACAAAGCGCATGTTTGCAGTAAGAAGCCTTTCGCGAGAAACCTTATCACCTTCGCGAGCTTTTTTTGCAAGTTCAAGTTCTTCCTTGGGATCTAGAAGACTGATCTTTGAAATTTCTCTCAAATGAATACGAATTGCATCGTTACAGCTATAAGTTTTTCTTGCAGTTTCTTTCATGGTATTTCCCCCACTTAATATATAGCATAAATTATGCCAACTTTATGAAACTGTCTGAATTTATTTTATTTTTATAAAAAAAAAGCAATAACAGCCTGATTTAAGATTCTGAATACAACTGATTCATTTTAGGAAAGGTCAAAATATATCAAATCAAAAAAAATGGTGTATCAAAATGACACACCATCATAAATATCAACTAATTATGAGTCAAAATGACACAGAAAAGCCAGCAAAAAAGGCTGCCCTGTGAAACCTTAAAACTACTCAACAATAGCAATAATATCGCTCATCTTCAAAATAAGATAGTCTTCGCCATCCATCTTGAGATTAGTTCCAGCATACTTGTCATAAATAACCTTATCTCCTGGAACAACAGTAACCTTATCCTTTTCAGTACCTGGACCAACTTCCTGAACAATTGCAGCCTGAGTTTTTTCCTGAGCAGTATCTGGAATGATGAGACCTGATGCTGTCTTTGTTTCTGCTGCAACCTGCTTTACCAAAACTCTGTCTGCCAATGGCTTAATTTTCATATATTCCTCCATAATCAATAAGGCATCCCTAAAAACTTCAATTTCTAGAGGTTCCTATAACTTTTCCAAGTAATTTAAAAATACTAATTTTCCTGCAATAAGTCAAAGGGCAGGAAAAAAAATTTCTACAGCATCTTTTTCAAAAGCAACCTGGCCTGATTATGTGCAGGAACCAGGGTTGTTGCATACTTAAGGGAGCGGATTGCAGTGCGGGTATCTCCCATATTCCAGCTGATTTTTCCAATCCGATACAAAACTTCAGCTTTTTTGTCTGCATCATTAACCATTGAAACAGCCTTATTGAGCATATCCAGGGCATTTTTCAACTGGTCTGTACTTTCATACAAAACTGAAAGGTTGATGAATGCATTGAAAATAGAATTGTTCTTTCCCTGAGAATTTAAAACAAAGAGCCTTGAACCAAATCTATCTACAATAAAATTATAGATTTCAAAGCCCTTGTGGAAATCACCATTTCTGCTTGAAAACCATGCAAGATACTCAAGTTCCCACAAATCAAGTTTTCCCAGGTCATGCAAATCTTCTCCTGAGTATTTTGAATCCATATATGACTCAAACAAAGCCTGGGCATCATCATAGTATCCCTTCTCTGTAAGAGTTCCCAGGGAATAGAGAACCAGTTCCGGTGGATAGGAATTTTCTTTGGTTGCATTGGCTTCCAGAAGCATCCACACATCTGAAATCTGCTTTGTCTTTCCTTCAAGCTTTCCCTTTTCAGACATGAGGAAATCCTTAATGACAATCAGGTTCTTTTCCCCGCTTACTTCCATTGCAAAATCAATTTTTCTGACTGCATCATCAAACTTTACGGTTGGAATGCGATCCTGCTTTTCCATTGCAACAGTCTTAAGGCCGGCAGACCTCAACTCAGCAATATATTCATCCTCTTTTGGAACAACAAGATCATCCAGTGCAACTTCACCATACAAAGCCATGGCAGGAGAATAATCAGGATATTGGGCAACCAGCTGATCCAAAAGTCCAACCATCCTTTCTTTGTCTTCCTTTTCACGGGCATAGGAAATGGAATTCATGAAAACCTTGGGAACAACATATTTCTTGTCATCCATTTCAAGGAGCTTTTTTCTCACGCTTTCAGAAATATCTTCGTCACCGGCAACATAATAATCATCAGCTTCCAGAGCAAGAATCAGGGCCTTATATTCCTTTTGTGCCTGAGTCTGCTCAAAATCAGCAAGCTTCTCACTTGAAAGCAAGGCATCCAGACTTTCTGAGTAATTTCCAGAATCAAAGAAAAGGCTCCCCCAGAACAGACTTTCCCTGAAGCCTGAAATTTCATGAGGATAAAGCAAGGCTGCTTCATTAAACTGGCCATGCTTCATTAAAATTGATGCGGCATTGAAAATCCAGGCAGAATCCTTTGAACCATTGAATGCACCTGAATACACATCAACAAAACGAAGATCAGAAAAAACCTCAGTCATATTAATCTGCGGAATTTCTTCACTGGATTTTTTTTCATCAAAAATTGAAATGTTTTTTGGTGGAGCAAATATCTCATCAAGATTCAAAGTTCCATTTTGAGATCCGAAAAAAACAGTCCTGACAACACATTCGGAATATATGGAAGAATACTTTGAATTTTTAAGACACAATGATGTTTTGAAGGCTTCTGCAAGTCTGCCTTCCCTGAGAAGGAAATTTGCATAGACAGCAGAAAGCTCAACATTACCGGGAAGCTTTTTCAGGCCCTTGACAAGAATTTTTTCGGCCTTATCCTTTTCCCCAATGAGAATGTATCGCTTGTATAGCCCAAGCCGCTCAAAAGAACTGTAGGCTTTATTTTCAAGCCGTTTAAGTTCCTTAAGTGCCATATCTGTTGAATTCTGTGAAATATAGGAGTCAATCTCATCCAATCTGGAAGTAAATGAAGCTCCCTCTGAATGAGATGAACATGAAATGAAAAGCAAAAGAAATATACAAAGGCTTCCAGCAGCCAGAGATAAAAATCTTTTATTCACTCTTAAGCTCTTTTTTGATTCTATCCAGGATTCCATTAATGAATTTATATGAATCATCAGATGAGAAATCCTTACAAACAAAAATGGCTTCATTAATAATGATTACTGGATCAATTTCTTTCTGATAAAGCATTGCAAAAATACTGATTCTGAGGATAGCAAGGGTAATCTTGTTGAGACGCGAAAAATCCCAGTTTTTTGAAAGATGCTTTTTTATGATCTCATCAATTTCTTCAAGATGATTTACTGTTCCTGAAATAATAATCCTTGCAAATGAAGCAGCTTCCTCTGTATAAAATGGAACGGCTGAAGATTCTTCTTCATCAGGAGTTTCATCTGAATCCTTTGTATCCAGAGCCTCTTCTTCTGACTGTTCAGCCCAATCCAACTTCAAGATATCCTCAAGGCGACCTTCTCCCAAATCATAGGAATAAAGCCCCTGAACTGCCATTATTCTTCCGTTTCTTCTCTGCTGCTGATATACTGCATCCACAATAATTCTCCGTTACCAGCTCAATGCCTTATCCAAAGCTTCACCCGTTTTCTTTCTGTCAACATTTGTGGCATTATCCAGTGACTTAACCATGTCAGTTGCTGCAGAAGAAAAAAGCTGTGACTGTTTCTGTGCCGTGAGATTCTGCTTGAGAACTTCGCGTACAGTAGAATTTGATCCTGGAATAACATCATTAAGTCCAAGAATCTTTGATGGGAATTTCTTTTCAACTGAATAGAACTGATAGTCTGATTCAGTTGTGTTCAATTCACTTGTAAATCCTTCTGCCTTTCCAAAAAGCTCATTGATTTTATCTGCAGACCATCCAAGAACCTTAGCCTGATCAGCTGACTTTTCAAGCATCATTTCACCTGCACGATATGTCTTTCCGTTCTCTGGAGTGTTTGCAATTGCAGTAAGATTCTTCTTATCTGCCACATATTTTGAACGCAAGTCTTCGGCCAGTTTCTTTGAAGCAGATTCATCACTACCCTTTGGAACCATGACAAGGAAAAGCTTCATTGTGTCATTCATGGCAAACTTTGTCTTGTTCATTTCATAAGCCTTTGAAATATCTTCATTTGATACTTCTGCATTCTTGATCTTATCCTGATTCTTTGCATAGACATACTGTTGAATGATAATCTGATTCTTAAGCTGTTTCTTGAAATCAACTGTTGACATGCCCGTTACGGCTTTAATGTAATCATCCAGAGTTTTCCCAGTCTGCTTCTTTATCACATCAGAAAGCTGAGCCTCTGTTACATTCTGACCAATCTGCTGGCGGAATGTGTTGATAAAAGCTTCATTTACCTGTGTATCAGTTACGGAAATGCCTTCCTTTGCAGCTGCCTGAAGCACAAGCTTTTCCCTGATATACTTATCAAGAAGCTGTTTTTTCTGATCAAGAGAAAGAGTCTCAAGTCTAAGCTGCTTCTGATAGTAGCTTGAATATGACTTAAGCATGCTTACTGTAATTGTTTCTGGTTTATTAAGTTTTACAATGGCAAGTGGCTGCAAATCATTCTGTGCAAAAACAGATGCTGCAAGAACTGCCGTAACAACCACTTTAGAAATAATCTTTTTCATTTTTTTCTCCTGTTAGAAACCCCATTAAGTAAGTAGATAAAAGCAATTTCTTATTAAATATTAAAACCTAAAACATTAAAAAGTTACATACTACCTGTTACTTATGCACTTTTACTTGTCCAGTGGAAGCCCACCGCTGATTGTAGCGCGGATACGACGTACACCTGCAGAAGATGACTGTTCCTTTTCAATCTTGAAGTCACCGATCTGAGCCGTGTGCTGAACATGTGGGCCACCGCAAACTTCCTTGCTGAACCACTTGTCCTTAGTTCCGATTGTATAAACCTTTACGTCTTCACCATACTTGTTTGTGAACAATGCGCGGGCTCCTTCTGCCTTTGCCTTGTCAAGACTCATGATTTCCATTGTAACAGGAAGATCAGCCTTGATCTGTTCGTTGACCATGTCCTGAACCTGCTGGATTTCTTCCTTTGTCATTGGGCGTTCAAAAGTAAAGTCGAACCTCATGCGCTCGTTGTTGATGTTTGAACCCTTCTGTGCAACCTGCTCACCAAGAACATTGATGAGTGCCTGCTGAAGAAGATGAGTTGCTGTATGGTACTTTGTCGTAACGTCAGACTGTTCTGCAAGTCCTCCCTTTGCGGCACCTGCATCAAGAGATTTTGAAGCTTCCTTGTGCTTGCGCTCGGCTTCCTTGAATCCTTCTGTGTCAACTGTGAATCCGTTTTCAGCAGCAAGTTCCATTGTAAGCTCAAGGGGGAATCCGAATGTATCAAAAAGACGGAATGCAACCTTTCCGCTGACTTCCTTCTTTGGATTCTTCATGAGGTTTGGAAGCATTTTCTGGAATTCCTTTTCGCCGTTCTTGAGGGCATCGCGGAATTTTGCTTCTTCCTGTGTAAGTTCTGATTTTACCTTCTGTGCATTCTGTTCAAGCTCAGGATATGCACACTTGAAGTTTGCAATTACTGCATCTGCAATTTCTGCAAGGAAAGCCTTGTCAATTCCAAGTTTCATTCCTTCGCGGACTGCACGGCGGATAAGACGACGAAGAACGTATCCAGCACCAAGGTTAGACGGGCTTACACCCTTCTGATCACCGAGGATGAATACAGAAGAACGGCTATGGTCTGCAATAATGCGAACACTGCGGTCCTTTACTTCATCTGTACCATATTTATAGTTTGCAAGTTTTTCAATAACAGCAATGATTGGCTGGAAAACTTCTGTAAGGTAAACGGAAGTCTTTCCCTGGAGAATACAGTTTGTGCGTTCAAGACCCATGCCTGTGTCTACGTTCTGTTTTGGAAGAGGAATGAGGGTCTTTTCGTCCTTGCGTTCAAACTGCATGAAAACGTTGTTCCAAATTTCCATCCAGTTGGCGCTGTCTGTTCCCTTGTTTGAACCCTGTGGTGGAAGTCCTTCTCCAACCCAGTAGAAAATTTCTGTGTCAGGACCACAAGGACCTGTTGAACCTGCTGCCCACCAGTTGTCGCTTGCAGGAAGGTATGCAATCTTGTCTTCCGGCATACCAACTTCCTTCCAGTAAGTTGCAGCTTCTTCATCACGAGGAGCATTTTCATCCCCTGCAAAAACAGTTACTGAAATCTTTCTTGGATCAAGTGCAAGCCAGTCCTTGCTTGTAAGGAATTCATAAGAGAATGCAATTGATTCTTTCTTGAAATAGTCGCCAAGGGACCAGTTACCAAGCATTTCAAAACATGTAAGATGACTTGGATCACCTACTTCGTCAATGTCTCCAGTGCGGACGCATTTCTGATAGTCTGTAAGACGTGTTCCTGCAGGATGCTTTTCACCAAGCAGATAAGGAACAAGCGGATGCATACCAGCTGTAGTGAACAAAACTGATGGATCATTTTCAGGAATAAGAGACTGTCCTGAAATTTCTGCATGATTCTTTGATTTAAAAAAATCAATGTATTTTGAACGTAATTCGTTAGCTGTCATAATATTATATTATAGATGAAACAGTGAATAAATTCAACAAATGCACGTGAAGTGATAATTTCGCACCTGATATTCACCAGGCTATGATTGAGAAAAGAAGTCAATTTGGCTAAACTAGATTTCATGGAAGTGGTCACAAAGTACAAGTGTATTTTCTCAGATCTGGACAAGACTCTCCTGAATGCAGAGGGGACAATTTCAGATTATACACGGACAACAATACAGACAATCATTTCTCACGGAATTGAATTTGTTCCTTCATCCGGCAGGGCATTCTTTTCGCTTCCAGAATGTCTTTCAGAAATCCGCGGACTAAAATATGTCATAACAAGCAACGGAGCATGCATAAACGACTATCATGCAAAAACAGCACTGGACAAATCATGCATACCTGAATCAACAATTGAACGCCTGGCACATTACACAGAAAAACTGGGAACCTTTGTGGAAGTGTTCATAAACGGACAGGGATACACACAAAGACCATTCTTTGATGATCCGTCACTCATAAGGGGATGCAATGACTTCAGAATCAAATATGTAAGGACAACAAGAAAACCTGTTGATGACATGAGAACATTTATTCTTGACAACAGAAAAGACATTGAGTCCTTTGTTATTCTCGTGCATCCGGATAAATCTTCGGAACTTGAGGCAAAAACCAGATTTCAGTTTCCGGAAACTTACATAACCCGCAGCGAAAAACACATGATAGAAATATCAAATATTAATTCCGGGAAACACCGCGGCATGGAAAAATTCTGCAGCCTGATGAAAATAAAACCGGAAGAAACCATAGCCTTTGGAGACGCAGCAAACGACATTGAAATGCTTCGCTCAGCAGGACTTGGAATCGCAGTTGCCAATGCTACGGAAGAATGCAGGAAATCAGCAAACCGCATCACAGAAAAGTCAAATAATGATGACGGAGTTGCAGCAGAACTAAGAACCATATTTCCATTCTGGTTTCAATAAAACGAAAATCAGACATTCTTCAATTACATTGTATTTTTGCCTCAAATAAACTATAGTTAGAAACGCTAGGTATTGGTCAATTCAGCATAAGGCCTTTTATCGCATCACTTAAAACTATTTCGAGGAATCAGATGAAATTAACATGTGGTATCGTTGGACTTCCTAACGTAGGAAAATCCACAATCTTCAGTGCACTTACAAAAGCTCCGGCAGAAGCTGCAAACTATCCATTCTGTACAATTGATCCAAACGTTGGAATTGTTGATCTCCCTGATGAAAGACTGGATTTCATGGCAAGCATTTTCAACCCAAAGAAGAAGATTCCGGCAACAGTTGATTTCGTTGACATTGCAGGACTCATTAAGGGCGCATCAAACGGTGAAGGACTCGGAAACAAATTCCTTGCAAACATCAGGGAAACTGCAGTTATTGCACATGTAGTAAGATGTTTTGACAATCCGGATATTCAGCATGTTCGCGATGATGCAAAGACAGATGCTCCAATTGATCCGGAAAGTGACATTCTTACAATTGACTTTGAACTTGCTCAGGCAGACCTTGATACAATCAACAAGCATGCAGAAAAAATCACAAAGCAGATTCGTGCTCTTGGAAAGGACGAAGAAAAAAGACTTGCTCCATATTTCAGTGCCGTTGAAAAAATCAAACCACTTATCACAGAAGGAAAATGCGCCCGCATGGCAGACTTAACGGACGAAGAAAAAGCTGCCGTTCATGAGCTTCACCTTTTGACTATCAAGCCACAGGTTTATGTTTGTAACATTGACGAAGACACAATTGATGCAGGAACAAATGCCTACGTTGAAACCGTAAAGAAAATTGCTGCTGAACAAAAATCAGAAGTAATCGTAATATGCGGAAAATTTGAATCAGACCTTTCAGACATTACAGATGAAAATGACAGAAAAGAATTCATGGATTCCGTAGGACTCAAGGAATCTGGACTTTCTGTTCTTGCAAGAACAGTATATCACCTGATGGGACTCCGCACATTCTTTACAGGCGGAGAAGATGAATGCCGTGCATGGACAATCCACGCTGGTGACAAGGCTCCACAGGCAGCAGGTGTTATTCACACTGACTTTGAAAAGGGATTCATCAAAGCTGAGGCATATACAGTTGACGACCTTCGCCAATATAAGTCTGAAGCTGCAATCAAGGCTGCAGGAAAATACAGGCAGGAAGGAAAGGAATACGTAGTCCAGGACGGAGACGTTCTCTTTTTCAAGTTTAATGTTTAGTAATTTTTAGTTCACAAAAACGCCTGAAATCTATGGTTCGGGCGTTTTTTTTCAGTGAATTTTCAACTTTAGCGCATGATCCAAATCCAGTCCAACAAGACAACTAAAATGTCAGAAGATATCGAAGAATTTCCAAATAGCAAGATTAAGGTAATACAAGACAAGGAAAAATTCTGTTTTGGAATTGATGCCGTATTGCTTGCTCACTTTGCCAGAAGTAAGGGTAAAATCCGCATGGCTGATCTTGGAACTGGGACAGGAATAATTCCGTTGCTTTTTTCGTATCTGAATTCCGAAGCAATAATTGATGCCCTGGAAATTCAGAATGAACAGGCTGAAGCTGCACAAAGAAGCGTTTGCCTGAATAACCTTCAGGAAAGAATCAAAATCCACAAGGGAGACATCAAAAATCCATTTGCATTTCTGAAAAAAAATACTTACGATCTGGTTACTTCAAATCCACCGTACATAAAAACTGACTCAGGGACACACAACAAGGATGATGCAAAATCAATTGCAAGACACGAAATTTTATGCACACTGGACGACGTTTGCAGATGCGCATCAGATCTTTTGAAATCTAAGGGAAAATTCTGCATGATTCACAAGCCTCAGAGGCTTTCCGAAATTTTTGACTCGCTAAAGAAATACTGTCTTGAGCCAAAAGAAATTCAGTTTGTTCAGCCTTCAAGAAACAGGGAACCAAACATGGTAATGATAAAGGCTGTAAAAAATGCAGCAAGGGAAACCAGAATTCTTCCGGCACTGTGCGTTTATGATGATGAAAACAAACGAACAGCAGAAGTAGATTCAATATACGGTCTCTGGTAAAACTGCTAGTTCACAAGTTGATTCAATCTCTCGCGGCAAACAATGCTCATTCCAAAAATTCCGCAGATACAAACTATTACAATTACATACAGCTGGAGAGGAACCAATATGGGCAAAAGTTCAGCAGCTGCGCAAAGAACAACAGAACCCTTGAATGAAAATGCAGGAGCTGGAATATCCAATGAATTCTCAACATACCTTCTTTTCTCACGGGAAATTTTCACGCCGTAAAAAACACATTCCACAACAAACAATAGTATTCCTGAAAAACAGGCAATCAACTCTGGGATCATCTTTTATTCTCCATGTTCAAGAATTTCAAGTCGCTTCAGCAATGTCTTTCTGGCCGAATCAAAGGCAAGAGGAATCTTTTCTATTTCTTCTTTTGTTGATGCACTTACAAATGAATATGACTGAACCTCTGATTCCTGCGGATTAAATTGTGCACCTTCAGGAATTTTTGCAGAAAAAAACAAATCACATGTTTTATAAACAACATTCTTATACTCGTAGGTATTGGGAAAGGAACATAGAAATTTTATGTCAGCTGGATGAATACCAATTTCCTCAAAACATTCCCTGGCGCAGGCTTCCTCAGCAGTTTCGTCAGGGTCACAAAAACCTCCCGGAAAAGCAAGAAATCCTTTTCGTGGTTCCTTTGCACGAGTTTCAAGCAAAATTTTTCCCTCGGCATTCTCAAGAATTACTCCTACAGCACTTGCCACATTATTGTACAAATCAAATCCACAATCATTGCAAAGCCATTTTCTACCATTCATCAATGTGGACACATTTCTTGATCCACAGTCAGGACAGAAATTAAATTTGTTGTCTTTCATTTTTCATTGAACCTTTTAAGAAACTGGATTGTTCTTTCTTCTTTAGGATTATTCATAAGTTCCGTTGGATTTCCCTGCTCAACAATAACACCCCCGTCCATGAAAATAAGATGATTGCTGATGTCACGTGCAAAAGCCATCTCATGAGTAACAACAACCATTGTCATTTTCTGATTTGCAAGGTCTTTTATTACCTGAAGAATTTCTCCGGTAAGCTCAGGGTCCAAAGCAGAAGTGGGCTCATCAAAAAACAAAACACGCGGATTCAAGGCAAGGGCTCTAGCAATTGAAACACGCTGCTGCTGACCACCAGACAACTCACAAGGATATGAAAGAGCCTTTGATGAAAGACTCATTTTTTCAAGAAGATCCATGGCAATTTCCTCAGCCTCTTTTTTTGAGCGGCCAAGAACAAGCCTCTGGGCTTCAGTTATATTTCTTAAAACAGAAAAATGAGGAAACAGATTGAAATTCTGGAAAACAAGTCCAATATCAAGTCTGATCTTGGAAAGCTGCTCCTTTGAAGAATACACGCCGTTCTTAACCATTGGCACAGAGCAAACCGAAATCGATCCATCACTGACTGTTTCAAGCTGGCAAATACATCGAAGCAAAGTTGACTTGCCGGATCCTGATGGTCCAATAATTCCCAGTACCTCACCCTGATTAACTGAAAAGGAAATATCCTTCAACACTTCAAGTAAACCAAAAGATTTTTTTATGTTTTCTACGCGAATAATTTCGCTTCCATTATTTGTAGTAGGCAAGTTTCTTCTCCATGAAATCAAATGACTTGGAAACAATCCAGTTAAGAACAAAATAAATCACACCTGCAATAAAAAGAGGCATAACACTTACAAGGCGGCCACTCTGAGTATGAGCAACATGGAACAGTTCAATAACACCAATAACCTGAACCAGAGCAGTATCCTTTACAAGAGTAATTACTTCGTTTCCAACTGCCGGTAAAATTCTCTTGAAAACCTGAGGAACAATAATCCTGAAAAAAGTGTGCATTTTTGAAAAACCAAGAACTTTTGCAGCTTCATACTGTCCCACAGGAATTGACTGGAATCCGCTGCGATATATTTCAGCAAAATATGCAGCATAGTTTATGCTCATTGCAATGATTGCAGCTACATTACGGTTAATGCCCACTCCAAAAATATAAGGAGGAGCAAAGTACACGAAGATAAGCTGGAGCATAAGCGGAGTTCCACGAATGATAAGGAGAAAAACATTAGTAATGGATGAAATGATTTTCACACGGGACATTCTGCCTGCACAAATTATGAATGCAAGTGGAATTGAAAAAATAAGAGTAAGAAAAAATACGTTGAGGGTTACGCCTGTATATTCCACCATGACCTTGAGCAAAAGGCCAATCTTGATTCTTGCAAAATATTCTAACATGAAAAAAATTATAAAGGGAATTTATAAAAGTTTCAATTTTTAAAAAAATAAAAGGGAATCTTCCGAAAACCAATTCCGGAAATTCCCTCTGAAAGCAAAAAAAAAACGAGAATATCCCCTCAGGGACAGAACAATGATTTAACTATAAAAATACTACCAGTCAGTCATCGAATGACAAAACCGCTAGCTAGCGTCGCTACACACGCAAGCCGGTATGGAAACTATCATTCCGTCTTGCGAGTGTTTTTGCCATCCGATGCCTTCCTTCTCGTATTTTTTTAATAATTCTTTTCACTGTCCGTGGGGGATATTTCCGAAAATAAAAAATTTTTATTTACCGATTACTGACAAATTTGTTCCAAACCATTTCTCAGAAATTTTTGCAACTGTTCCGTCAGCTTCCATTGCTTCAAGAGTTGCCTGGAACTTGTCACGGACTTCTGGCTCTGACTTTCTGAATGCAACTCCATACTCTTCTGGAGAAAGAGATTCTGCCATTACAACCACTGGCCTGTTTCCCTGCTTGATGCTATAGTTTGCAACAACAAGATCCATTACAACGCCATCAATGTTTCCGATTTCAAGATCATTGAGAGCTGTTACATTTTCCTTGAACTCAACGATTCCCTTTAGAGAAGCCTTGAAATCTGCAGAGGAATCAATTGCTTTCTGAGCAGATGACCCAGCCTGAACACCAATTGTTTTTCCAGCCAGATCAGACAATGCAGTAAAACCAGAATCAGCACGGACAACAACAACCTGTGCATTTGCAAGATAAGCCTTTGTAAATGACATGTTTGCCTTTCTTTCATCTGTAATTGTGAAACCATTCCAAATACAGTCAATCTGTTTTGAATTAAGCTCCTGTTCCTTTGCAGCCCAGTCAATTGGCTGAAAAACGGCTTCATAACCAAGGCGGGAAATTGCTTCCTTTGCAAGATCAATGTCATACCCTACGATTTCATTGTTTTCATCGCGGAATCCAAGTGGTGGGAAAGAATCATCAAGACCTACAACAAATTTGTTTGATGCTTTCTTTGAACATGAAGTCACAAAAAACAAGGCAAGTGCAGCACAAGAGAGCAAAATAATTTTTTTCATAAATATACTCCTCATTAAATAATTATGAATCTAATGAAGAGTTTACATTTTTAGAAAAGTAAAATCAATTACAAGAATATCCCGTCACGGACAACAGAGATTTTTTTATAGAATCATCGAATGACAAAACCGCTGGCTAGGATTGCTACAGGCGGAATTCCATTACGTAATCATCCATGTAGAATCCCTGTCCGATGGAATTTTTTTCTGAACGGATTATTTCAAAACCAAGCTTTTCATAAACCTGAACGGCAAAGTTGTCCTTATTCACGTTAAGAACAATTGAATGTAGATTCAGTTTTCTGGTTTCTTCAATAACAAACCAAAGCATGTTTTTTGAATATCCGCTGGAACGACAGCTTTTTTCCAGATAAAATTTACTCAGATACATTTCATCCTGCTTTCTATAAAAGGCAAGAAAACCGAGAACCTTGTTTTCATCTTTGACAAAATAATAGTTGTACCCATATTCCAGCTGCTGCGTGACGGCTTCAACACTCTGAAATTTTTTGAGCATGTAATCATTCTGAGCTTTTCCAATAATCGGATCAAAATGCTCGCGGACAATTGCAGTTGCTAGTTTTGAAAGCTCAATGATTTTTTCACTTTCACCAGGGCTGATCTTTTCAAAAACAAGTTTTTTATAGCAGGGATTTTTTTTGCTCACAGAAATTCCATCACCACAATCATAGAAAGTCGTAATGAACTCAGGATTAGATTTCAGAAAGCCAATATACTTTTTGATTTTTCTTACAAGTTTTATGGTGCTGTAATTATGAGTCAAGGACTGGTTCTTTACCATTCCATGAAAGTAAAGATTGTCACTTAGGATTACTCCACCCTCATTAAGATTATTCTTGAACCGCTCAAAGAATTTCGTGTACTGTGCCTTGGCAGCATCAATAAAAATCAGATCAAATTTTTCCCGGGTTTCAAAAAAAAGACCATCACAGTGGTTGAGATGAATTCTATTTTCAAGATTAAAATCATGTACATTCTGCCGGGCCTGAATAAATCTGTCCAGATCAATTTCAACAGTTGTCACGACAATATCCGAAGAACAATTTGCAAAAGTTATTGCCGAAAACCCAATGGCCGTTCCAATTTCAAGAACAGACTTAACATTATGCTCCTTGATGTACCTGCATATAAAATCAGAAGTCTCGTCAAACATAATGGGAACATCGTTGTTTCCGGCATATATCTTAAGGGAATCTATTGAATCCATTTACTTTCTGAATTTATTGCAAAGGTTCTTCAATGTTTCAAGCTGAACCCTTACAGTTTCTTCTGATGGACCACCAGTTGTCTTTCTGTTCATTGCACATTTTCGTGGTGAAAGACAATCAAATATGTCACTATCAATAAGATCAGAACAAGATTTAAGGTCTTCAATTTTCAAATCTTCTATTTTATCAAATCCCCTGTCAATTGCAGTTCGAACACATTTTGCAGAAACTGAATGTGCAGTTCTGAAAGGCATTCCTTTATTTACAAGATATTCTGCAACATCCGTGGCATTGGCAAAACCGCCCTCAACACTCTTTTCAAGATTAGTTTTATTCCACTTAGCCGATGAAATCATTGCAGTGAAAACCTTGAGATTTCCTTCGACTGTATCAAGTGCATCAAACAGAGGCTCCTTGTCTTCCTGAAGATCCCTGTCATAGGCAAGAGGAAGCCCCTTTACCATAGTAAGAAGATTTATGAGATCGCCGTAAACCTTTCCTGTGCGTCCACGAATAAGCTCGGCAAAATCAGGATTTTTTTTCTGTGGCATGATGGAACTGCCAGTTGACCATTTTTCACTCAAATCAACAAAAGCAAATTCTGTTGTTGACCACAAGACAATTTCCTCGCACATGCGGCTCAAATGAGACTGAAGCACAGCAAATGCACTTGTAAATTCAATGCAGTAATCGCGATCAGAAACTGTATCCAGTGAATTATCTGTTACTCCATCAAATGAAAGCAGTGAAGCAACTCTTTCACGGTTCAATGGCAATGTACTTCCCTGAAGTGCACCACTTCCAAGAGGACTCTTAGAAATTCTGCTGAGTGCATCCTCAATTCTTTCCCAGTCACGAACAAGCATGAAACTCCAGGCACACAAATGCTGGGCAAGGGTTCCAGGCTGAGCATGCTGCATGTGAGTGTAACCGGTAAGCAGTGTTGTTGTGTGAGCTGCAGCAATTCCAGAAAGGGTTTCAATCAATGTAACGATTTCATTCTGCAAAAGCGGAATCACGCGACGAAGATAAAGACGTTCATCAAGTGCAATCTGATCATTACGGCTTCGTCCTGTATGAAGTTTTTTTCCAGCTTCACCAATTCTGTCTGTAAGTGTTGCCTCTACAAAAGAATGGATATCTTCAGCACTATAGTCAATCTTGAGATCCCCTGATTCCAGGTCCCTTTCAATAGACTTGAGCCCCTCAACAATTTTTCTGGCATCTTCCACTGGAATAATATTCTGCTCACCAAGCATTGTTGCATGTGCTACAGATCCGTGAATATCATCAAGAGCCATTCGCTCGTCAACATAAATCGATGTTTCAAATTCTACTGCAGCTGCATCAGGACCTTCTGCAAATCTTCCTGACCACAAAGCTGCATGATTGTCATTTGTATGTGTTCCGTGTTCCATTTATAAATTCCTTACATCTGAGTGTGCCTTTTTCGTTCAGGCATCCTTGTTGTTTTCCATCCAGCGTTCAATACCTTTTTTTACATCGTCATCAATATCATGCTCAATCTTGCATGCATTTTTTTCTGCCTGTTCCTTTGAAACTCCAGTAATCTTAACGAGAAAATCAGTTAACAAAGTGTGACGGGCAAAAATTTCCTCGGCCTTTTCCTTTCCTTTTTCCGTGAAACAAAGAGCTCCAGTTTCACCAATGTAAATATATTCATTCTCAATAAGAATACCGATTGCGCGACTTACACTTGGTTTTGAAACGCCAAGTCTTTTTGAAACATCAACACTTCTGGCAGCACCATTGAGTTTTTGAATACAAAGAATTGCTTCGAGATAGTCTTCACCAGACTCATGTATTTCAGACATATTTTCCCCCGTTAAGCTGGAATATGAAAAGCATGAAGCATTCCAAAAAATTATGGAATGCCTGATATTATTTCATTGTCTTTTCACCGCGATCCATTGCAACGAGACCTGACTTAAGAAGCTCAAGAATTCCATAAGGTTCAAGGAAACGAATCAACGAATCAATCTTGTCTTCACTTCCTGTAACTTCGATGATAAGTGCATTTTCTGAAACATCAACAATATGAGTACGATAGATTTCACAAGCCTGAATGATTTCTCCCCTTTCCTTTCCAGAAGCCTTAACCTTGATCAAAGCCATTTCACGAACACAAGTTTCCTTAGGAATACAATGTTCAATTGAAATAACCTCAACAAGTTTTGAAAGCTGCTTGACAATCTGGTCAAGAACATACTCATCACCTGAAACCACAATTGTCATTCTTGATTTTTTTTCATCAGATGTCTCACAAACGTTAAGGGAATCAATATTGAATCCGCGGCGACTGAACAAACCTGAAACGCGGCTCAATACACCGGCATTATTTTCTACCAAAACCGAAAGAACATACTTTTCCATAGTTAACTCCTGCTATTATTTATTGTACTCAGAATAAACGCCAAGAAGACGAACTTCCTCGCATTTTTCCTTTAGTTTTTCTGTCAATTGCGCTGCAAATCCAGCCGGATCATCACCAACGCCCTTCAGCTCAATATCAATGTAGAACCAGTATCTCCATGGCTGACCTGCAATTGGCCTTGATTCAAGACGGGTAAGATTCAGTCTTGATTCCTCAAAAATTCCAAGAAGATTATACAATGCCCCAGGTTCATTCTTTGTCTTGAGAATGAAGCTTGCCATGTTGGGTTTTAAATTTGAATTGGTTGCATCCGACCTTGTAACGTTGTTGGCCTGAATGACAACAAAGCGGGTAAAGTTTCCCGGATCATCTTCAATATCTTCCGCAAGAATTTCCAGTCCATACAAAGCCGCATTCACAGAACTTGCAACAGCCGCATTTTCAGTTGATTTTGTCTTTGCAACAAATTCAGCAGCACTTGCAGTTGAAACAGCTTCAATCAATTTCCAGGATTCATTTGACTCAAGAAATTTCTTGCTCTGACTCAATGCCTGTGGATGTGAATATACGTTCCTAATTGACTGTAAAGTAGTGCCCTTTACACCCAAAAGAGAATGTCTGATATTCAGTGTAACTGAACCAACTATTGAAACATCCTGAAAACGACTGAAATTATCATAATTCTGATAGACGCTTCCAGCCAGTGAGTTTTCAATTGGAACCATTCCGTAATCAGCCTTACCGTCAATTACATCCTGAAAAATCTGACCAAATGATGAAACAGGAACAGCATCAAATTCCTGGCTTCCAAAATATCTTGTGATTGCCTGCTCTGCATATGCCCCACGGCTTCCAGAATAGGCAACAGTAATTTTTTTTGATGTTCGAGCCTCAGCAGGTTTTGCAGATGAAACTGAAAGTCCGCGAATATGGGCAACCGACTTTCCCATCACAGGAGCCAGTGCCTCAACATCATGCATAAGCTTGTCAAACTGAACAGGAACCATACTGAATGCTCCACCGCTCAAAGCTTTTTCCGGCTGAACATGAACTTCAACTGCTATTCCGTCTGCACCTGCCGCAATAGAAGCAAGTCCCATAGGAGCAACCTTGTCGCGAATACCGACTGCATGACTTGGATCAACAATAATAGGAAGATGTGTGAGACTTCGCAAGATAGGAATGGCACTCAAGTCCAGAGTATTTCTTGTAGCATGCTCAAAAGTTCTGATTCCACGCTCGCACAAAATTACATTTTCAGTTCCTGATGCAAGGAGATATTCGGCACTCATGAGAAATTCTTCAAGAGTAGCAGTATAGCTTCGTTTCAGAATAACAGGCTTTCCCAGGGCACCAACTTTTTTCAGAAGATCAAAATTCTGCATGTTGCGTGCACCAATCTGGAACACATCAACCTTATCCTTCATATCAGCTATAAGACTTTCACTTACAATTTCAGTAACTATAGGCAAACCGAATTTGTCTCCGGCTTCCTTCAAATAATCAAGGCCATCTTTGCCAAGCCCCTGAAAACTGTATGGAGAAGTACGCGGTTTGTAAGTTCCGGCTCTAAGCATGACAGCACCACTGGAAGCAACCTGTTCTGCAATATCCATAATCTGCTGACGGCTTTCAACTGCACTTGGACCAGCAATGGAAACCAGATGAGTTCCGCCAATATTTATTTTCTGACCACGGGAATTCGTGACTGTAACAACAGTATCATCCTTCTTGAACTCACGGCTTGCCATTTTGTAAGGCTTACTGATGGGAATTACCTTTTCCACACCCGGAATAAGCTCAACCTCACGGACATCCATAGAAACCTTGCCGACTGCAGCAATGATTGTGTCCTCTTCACCAGTTACAACGTTAAGCTTGAAATTCTTTTTTTCAAGAAGTGATTGAAGATTTTTCTTTTCATCCTCAGTACTATTCTTTTTTAAAACAATTACCATGATAATAGAAGAATATCATGAATAGCATAAAAAAACAATTATGGATAATTAATCATCCCGGCTGGTTCTGACAATCATCAAAATGAGAGAAAGAATAACAAAAACCTGGGGAACAATTGTAAACAAAAGTGAAGTTAGAGGAAGTCCATATATGAGAAGCTTGTCCTCAGCAAGAATGCCAAGCTGAATAAGCATAGTATAAACTACACCCGCATAGTTGATTACGATAGCCGCAATAAGACTCATCCATGCAGCATCCCCTGTTTTGCTCCACAAAAGAATTGCAAAGAATGCAGTAAGTCCACCGAGAGCAAGCTTGATAATAAAAAAAATCAACTGAGAATCAACCATAACCTAATTTTCGGCACTGAATGGATTTTTCTTAAGGCACTCAAACACTCCAGCATTGGCACCAAATGGAACCAGGCCAGGAACATTATATTCCGGACTAATGACGATTCCCAGATTAAGGCAATGGAGTACAAATTTGTCATATTCTGATTCGGGAATTTTTGGAAAAAGCCATGGCCCTTTTCTTGTAAAATATTTTGTCAGGACAGAATCATAAATGAAGAAATCCTTCTCCTGACGGTTTTGAATTGCACAAATCAATTCATAGATAGACTTTGTGACGCTTGCCTCCATTACTGCCGGAAGAACAACTGACTTTTGCGCACAGGAAATTTCAAGTTTTGAAGCCAGTATCACAAGACCATTTGACCAAGGCAGAGGAGCATTAAAAACAACCGAAGAAAAATCCACACAATCTGCATTCTCATAGTTCCATGGTCTCCACACAATTGCCTTTCCTGGAGCACAGGCCATTGCATCATCCATGGAATTAAATACAGCCACATTAAAATCACCAAAAAGAAGTGCATCAACAGCTTTCTTCAATCTATAAGAAAAATCTGTCTTGAAACTTCCCGTAAGTCCACGATTCAAAACATTCTTCAGAACAGTAAAAGCAGCACCGCCACCCCATCCAAGAATCGCTCTTCCTTCTTCCTGATACAAATCAGTAAGTCGTTCACCTTTTGCAGTGTACAGAAAACAACCGCGGCCTCTCTTTATATTTCCATAGCGATCAAAAATGTGTGTGTAGTATTCAGTCTTGTTCATAGCTTAGTCAATTATAAGAAAAATCAATAAATCAATAAATACCCCATTCACAGCACAAAGCGCTCATTGCATTGTTAAAACCAGAACAAAATCAATCTTCAACCAGAAGGGATGATGACTGATACTTTGGCAGGAATTTTTTGATTCCGCCAGTTTCAAATTTTACTGTAACAACAAATTCTCCGTCTTCTGATTTTGAGGTCCCGATAATCTGACCATGACCATAATCATCATTGTAGACAAAACGCCCCCTGCAGTACTTTGATTCAAGCGGATCCTTCTCATTTTTCTCACCTGTATATGAAGAAGGTTTCTGACCAAGAACACGGACATTACCCTTTCCCAGTTCATTGAGAAACTGACTGGGAGCCATAGGACTTGTTTTTCCATAAAGACGCCTTGAAGCACAGGAAGTAAAATACAAATCATTCTTTGCCCGGGTTATTCCAACATAGAACAAGCGCCTTTCCTCTTCAAGTTCATCGGCAGTTTTTTCTGATCTTGGAAAAAGACCAGTTTCAAGACCAGTGATAATAACCCTGTTGAACTCAAGTCCCTTTGTGTTGTGCAAGGTAATCAATGTTACCCTGTCAATATCCTGACCATCATCTTCTTCCTGGGCGGACTTATCAAGATTTATGTGATCAATAAAATCAACAAGTCCCTGAAGCGTGCATGGATACAAAACCGCAGAATTCACAAGTTCCTCAAGGTTGGAAATTTTCTGTGTTCCATCATTATCATCCTGTTCCTTATGATATTCCTCAAGACCAGATTTAAGAATAACCGCCTGAACAAATGAAGAAAGATTTCTTGACTCTGATTCAGTTGCAGCAGGACTTTCACTTTCACCTGCAGTACGGGCAAGCGATGCAGCTTCTGACGTAGACGGATCATCTGGCAGCATTTCCGAAAGTTCTTCAACTACCAACTTAAAATTCTTCCACCCTTCAGAAGCTTTTTTTGTAAGCTTAAAATCATCACCCAATTCAAGAATAGAACAATTTCTTGTGGCATCAATGATTTTTTCCTGAGTTGTATTTCCAATTCCACGAACAGGCTTGTTAACAATTCTTCTGAAAGAAATTTCGTCCTTCTTATTCAGAATAAAACTTAGCCATGCAATTGTATCTTTGACTTCCTCACGATCATAAAATTTCAGTGTACCAACAACTGAATATGGAATCTTCTCATGAATGAATTCCGTTTCAAATCCAAGTGACTGTGCATTTGTCCTGTAAAGGATTGCCCACTCGCTGTAAGGAATTCCATTCTCATAAGCCTGTTCAATAAGTGTGCGGCAGAATTCAGTTTCGTCATCCTGTGTGGGAAGAAAAACCAGTGTGGGCTTCTTTCCGTCTCCACGTGCAGAAATAAGGCGCTTTCCAAGACGGTCACAATTATTTTTCACGACATTTTCAGCACAATTGAGAATTTGAGTTGAAGATCTGTAATTTGTTTCAAGGCGCACAATTTTTGTATTTGGAAATTCAGTTTCAAAATTCAAAATATTCTGAACTTCTGCACCACGGAATTTATAGATACTCTGATCATCATCACCTACAACGCACACATAAGTCTGGGTCCCATGATCAATTCCGGAAAGTTCCTTCAGCAGCTTAAACTGAGCAACATTGGAATCCTGATACTCATCAACCATGATAACTTTGAATCTGTTTTGAATGCTTTTCCTGACTGACTCATTTTCATGAAGAATCAAATACGGAAGAAGAATTAAATCACCAAAATCCACGTTACCTGTTGCACGAAGCCTTTCCTCATACTTTGAATAGATTTCTGGAAAACAAGGATCTTCCTCTATTGTGTATAGCATTTCACTTTCAGGCAAAAGACAATAATCCTTTGCAAGTGAAATTTTATGTGCATAGTGCTTTGCATCTTTTTTTGTAAGATGGGGAACTGCCTTTGTCAGCAAAGTGATCATGTCATCATCATCATAAACAGTAAAATTTTTGCTGATGGTAAAATCAGATTCCTCTGAATAACTTCTCAAAAACCATGATCCGAATGAATGGAATGTTCTAATCTGTGAATAGGCAGACCTTGGCTCAAGATTAACTGCCCTTTCCTTCATTTCATTTGCTGCTTTCTTTGTAAAAGTCACGGCCAAAATTGAAGACGGATTGTAGCCAAGCTCACCAATGAGATATGCAATTTTAGTTGTAATTACTCTGGTTTTACCGGAACCTGCCCCGGCAAGAATCAGCAAAGGAGAACCAGAATGAACGACAGCCTCACGCTGTTCCTCATTTAAAACTGAAAGATAATCATCACAATTCATGAATCAAGAATAATGGATTTTCAAAAAATAACAAATACTTTGGTGAGATTTTAATTATCCAAGAAAAATTGAATCAATATCAACTTCACTTGAGGCAACGGCTTTTACGCGCACAACATTTCCCGGAACAATTTTTTTCACTGCATTTTTGTCATCAAGATCATAGCGGATAACAACACTGCCATCTACTTCCGGAGCCTGGAACCATGCACGACCTATGGCAAGACCTTCATCAGTTCCCTCAAGATTCTGAACAATTTCTTCAACAAGAACATCGTATTCTTTTCCGCATCTTGCATTAAGGCTCTTTGCAGTAATCTCAGACTGAATTGACTGAAGCTCACTTGCACGGCGAGCACTGATTTTTCCCGGAACCTGAGGCTTCATTTTATACGCAGGAGTATCATCTTCCTTGCTGTATGGGAAACATCCTGACCAGTCACTCTTTATGGCCTTAAGAAATTTCTGCGAGTTCAATGCCTCATCTTCAGATTCTGTTGGAAACCCGGTAAGAAATGTAGTTCTGATACAGCTTTCAGAAAGTTCTGAGCGAATAGTCTTCACAAGTTTTCTGTAACTCGATGCACTTCCCTTTCTGTTCATAGCCTTAATAACTCTGGAATCTCCACTCTGGAATGGAATGTCAAAGTAAGGAAGGAACCTGCTGTCTTTCTTGAGAATTTCAAGAATATCCGGATTAAAGTGATCGGGATGAATGTACAAAAGTCTGATCCAGAACTTTCCCTTGATTCTTGAAATTTTAGTCAGAAGGTCATACAAGGGTGACCTGCCGAATTTTTCAATAAAGTCATCACATTCAATTATTGGTTTTGAAAGCTTGCTGTAAATTATTTCATGCCAGTTCTTTTTTTTGTCCTCACAGTCAGACTCACCACAACCATAAGCTGCAAGATCCTGACCAATAAGATTGATTTCAAAAATGCCTCGGGAAATCAATTCTTTTATTTCAGCAACTATTTCATCAGATGCCCGCGAGCGAAGACTTCCACGAATAATTGGAATGGCACAGAAAGTACATCTGTTGTCGCATCCTTCTGTAATCTTAACATAAGCACTTCCCTTGAATGAAAGAAGATTTGTGCGGTTTCCACAGCAAACACCCTTTTGCTCACCTTTTGAAACAGGTCTTTCATCCTTGAAAATTTTCTTTACAACAGAATCAAGAAGGGAAAGATCACCATTCCCCAAAATGCCGTCTGCTTCTGGAAGACTCTCCGAAAAAACATCTGAATAGCGTTCTGCAAGACAACCAGCAAGAAGGATTTTTTTTTCAGGATATGCAGATCTTGCATCAAGAAGTGAATTAAGACTCTCTTCTTTTGCTGTCTTAATAAATCCGCAGGAATTAACAATGATAAGGTCAGAGTCTTCAACATTTAAGGTCTGCACAAAACCAAGCTTTTCCAGACGGGCAATAATCAGCTCTCCATCAACCTGGTTTTTTGCGCAACCATGCTGATCAATAAAGAATTTTTTAGTCAACTTCAAGAACCACCAGTCTGTATCGTCCGTCGTTGTCACGAACCCACTTAATATCCTCAACCTGAACTTCACCTGCACGTCCAACTTCAAGATCATAAGATGAAAGTCCTGCAACAACCTGAATCTTTACGGTATTAATATTGCTCATCCATAAACGAGTTCCATTGTTTGCAGAAAGAGTAATCACGTCTCCGTTGCGATAATAGCTTTCAACATTTGGCTGACGGTCAATCTTGTATCGGCACAGACAAGGACCACGGAATGTAAGAATAACCGTAAACGGATATGCACGATTATCCTCATGCACTACAGTTCTGTTTCCAGAATTCTTTACTGTTGCATTCTTTACAATATCCTGACCTGACGCAGCTGGTTCTGCAGAAGAATCAGAAGCAGTTCCTAGAAGACGAATCTCTGCACCATACTGTTCATCATCTGTACTTACATCACTTAAATAAACAATGAGATCAGGTGAACCGTTTCCATCAAGATCAAGGGCACGTTCCTCGCTCAACTCAACAATCTGATTTCCGGATGGAGTAAGAATTGTCAGGCTGCCTAAAGTGCTTCCAATCGTAAGGGTTATGTTTCCATTTCCATCAAGCTGAGGGAATAAAATCTGATCACCCTTATAGAATCTTTTTGTCTCAGGTTTTCCTGTAAATTTATACTGATGGATTTTCTGATTTTTCTGGCTTTCCAGTTTTTCAAGTTCCCTTTTCTGTGGAATCTGGAAAACACCTACATAAAGATAAATTCCAATTCCAACAATAACTGCCACAAGCAAAGACACAATAAGAGGTATGAGATACTTAGGCTTTTTCTTCTGGAGAAGTTCAATTGGTGTTGGAGTTTCCTGGATTTTCTTGGCCCTGTAAAGATCAAGAATCTCATCCCTGTTAAGTTCAAGATACTCACAGTAATTTGTGAGGAATCCAATGAAATAAGGCTCACCAGGAAACACCTCTACCCGTTCTTCTTCTAGAGCTTCAATGTAGGCATTTGAAATCTGCGTGATTCTGCTAACATCACTTACAGTAACATTTTTTTCTTCACGTGCATTTCGGAGAATTTCGCCGTAGCTTTCCATATATTACTCCGAGAGAAGGAAGTTGCTGTAATTGTTTGCTGATGAAGGAGGATCGTATACAAAACGCTGCTCGCTCATCTTAGTGTTAAGCTTATAGTCTGTGAAATTAAATGTATAAACATCACCACGAGGAGTTGTTGCAACAACGCGTCTGATAAGCTTTGTAGTCGGATTGATTGAAAGCTTGATCACACGGAAGGCCTCATTTGAAGAGCGTCTGTATAAAACAAGATTTACAACCTTTTCATCGCTGTATTCATCAAGAGGAACTGCAGCCTGACCTGATTCATAGGCAACTGTATAATAGCGGCGAAGAAGAGAAAGTCCAGGAGAAGCAGCAATTTTTGCTGATGAAGGTGTAATATTCTGTTCAAGAATTGCTGACTGTCCAGGAAGATAAATCACAAGACGACTTCCATCAAAACAAACGCACTGGTTTGCCGGCTGAATGAAATCAATGCGCATCATTTCTGGACGCATAAAACTAACCTTTCCACGCATTTCATTTTTATTTATCTTGATATCTGCCATGCACTCGTAATCCTGGAGTGTTGCATAATAATCACTTATAGACTTGAAGAAAGAACTGGCTGTAGTAATCTGAGCAAAAGAAGTCAATGTAAAAACAAATCCCATTGCCAGTGCACAAATAAATTTTTTCATCGGGTTAAACTCCGTACTTATTATAATAATCCTTTCGATTTTACAATTTTGACTTGATTTCTTCAAGAACTACAAGTGCATCCGTTCCTGTCTGCAATGTGGACTTCAAGTCACAAATTCCATCAAGATAATCAACTGCATTCTGAACCATATTTGCAAAATAGAGAGTTTTTTTCGGCTTCCTGATTTTTTTGTCTGATGTAAGTGAATAGAACCTGGAATACAACCTGGATTCCTTTCTTCTATAAAATTTGAATATTCCGTTGCCAACGCAAATTCTTCCCTCAGTTCCAGTAATAACAACTTCAAAGCCAAAGAATCTTGACCTGCCGCTGATTGATACAGTCACATCCGGGCACTTCTGAGTTTTGTAATGAGCGCTCAGCTGTCTGACACAATTTTTTTCATCCCTGAAAATTCCTGTCACAACAGGATTGGAAATCTTTTCACCAAGGAGGAACATGACAACATCAACAAGATGAGTTCCATCATGAATCAGGCTATAGGCACCAGTGCTTTCTGCTTCAGGATTATAAACACAGAGTCCCGAAGTCAACTCTGCACGGACAGTCTGAATGTCACCAATTTCACTCATAAGACTTTTTGCAAGATTGTAATCAACAGCAAATCGCCTTTCATGATTCACCAGGACGGGAACGCCATGCTTTTCTGATTCAACACGGATTTTTTCTGCTTCCTGAGTATTCAATGCAACAGGCTTTTCAAGAATTACCAGTTTTGGTTTTGCCCTGATTGCCTCAAGAGCCTTTTCCATGTGAGCATTCTCATTAACCGCAACAGTAACAATATCCGGATTATTTTCCTCGTACAATTGATGAGAAGAAGAATAAGTTTTTGCTCTGGGATTAGCCTTCTGCCATTTTTCCAGGCGGTCTTCATCAATGTCACAGCCGGCAATAATTTTTATCCGCCTGTTTGCCTTTAGAGCCATTGTGTGACTTGCAGGCTGCTCCCTTTTTTTGTCATAACCAAGAGTAAATGCAATTCTTCCCAAGCCAATAATTGCAGATGTGTATGTTTTTTGCATTCTAAAAAACCTCATGAATATTTGCTAAACGATTTCTTTAGGAAATTTGAGAAATACAAAAACCCTGAAAACCTGTTCTTTGGAGGAGGATTTATTTCATGCATCAGAATTATTAATCTCATCATTTCTTCCAGCTGACACAGATTTGAGTCAATTTGCTGCTTAATATAGTGTTCACCATTGCAGGTAGCCATGCACACGGAAATCAAATTATTTTTTTCCCTTTCTTAAATCTTCTTACACCCAAACCAACAAGAAGAGGAAACAAAAGACCAGTCAATATGTAAGATCCACCATAAGCAAAGCGTTCATTCCTATTACATAAGGATAGAATTGTTGGATAGGCCGCAATATAAATATCAGGTAAAGAATGCAATTTTACAAATAACAAAGTAACAAATTTATAGAAAAGCAAATGCAAGCACAAAACATAGATTGTATATTTTCCAGCCAGAACAAAAAAAGCTGACGTTATGTTTTTATCAACAAAAAAAGAAAGTGCAAACAAAAAAAGAAATCCAGCCACCGAAGAAAGAAGGAACCAGTTGATCTGCACAATTTTTCCAAAGGCAATATTAAAATTAACGTCGACATGATTTATAACCACAAGCACTATTAAACCGATGGTCAGAGTCAACAGGTAAATCCAGCTGTGCTTTGTTCTTGTAAATAAAGCAAACAATGCCTTTCCAATACAAAACAAAATATATGGACTCAACACCTGATTAACCCACAGGAATATATTTTTTTCAAAAATCAGAATTTCAATTCTAGAAAACAGGCATGAAACAATCAAAAAAATGATTCCCGCTATCCAGTGAAAAAGCAGTTTGTTTATGCCTAGTCTAGCAAAAGCATAATTCAAAAGTTCATATAGTATTGAAGAGAAAAAAAGTGATCTTAAGAACCAGGTTGCCCCACCAAGCTGAGTTCCACCCAATGAACTCAATGTCAGCACAATCCTTTTCATGAACTGAACAAAGGTATACTCGGAATACAAAATTGCATCAGGAAAGGCTGCGAGAAAATCCTGACTGTCAGTATAAAAATTCAAGCGCACAAAAAGATTATGAAACGCAAGAAAAATCAAATTGGTTGTGATGTATGGTATGTATAGGGACTTAATTTTTTTCACAACAAAAGCCCGCAAATCACCGCAGGTTTCACAAGACGGAAGAAACACTCCGGAAATCATGAAAAACACCGGAACAACAAATGAAAGTGTTACACCCAAATCAACAAAAGGTGCATGAATAAACAGCATGAGTATTATTGCAAGGCCTTTCATTATATCTATCGTACTATTTCTTTTCATTGTAAATAAAACCTTTCTAATAAATCAGATAATAAAACCAGAGCAAGCACAATGCAGGTATTTTTTTCATCTGCTTGGATAACTTTTCATTTTTCAGAAAACAAAGAAGAGAATATTTGAAAAATCCTTTAAAACTGTTTTTTTTCAACATTTCAACGTATTTTTTTAAATACATTTTTTTCTCTGTTCCAGAAGTATTTTTTAATATTTCAATGAATACGCTGAACAGTTGAAAGCCAAAAATATTCTCATAAAACACATTCAACTCTTCTGAAGTGCCTGAAAAATTTTCATAAACATGCTTAACAGATTTGAACATATCAAAACGTTTTTCAGAAAACTTTTTGCGAGTTATCGATTCATTGTTTGTGTAATAATTGTATGTATATTTATTTAACCTGCAAACTTTTTTTGCCTGTGAAAAAACCAGCGGTATAACATCAACATCTTCATTAATTCTTCCAGGAACAAATTTTATAAACTGTAACAAAGACCTCTTATAAAGTTTATTCCAGGCTGAAAAAAGATACGGATTAGAAAGGAAAAACAATCTATCATCAGAATATCGATTATTGCAATAAATCTGAGAGATTTCTATATCAGTAGCTTTGTTTAGAAGCCCATAACAAAAATCAGAATCATTTTTTTCTGCACAATTTACAAAGTCTTCCAATACGCTGTTATTAGAAAGCCAGTCATCTGAATCTATAAAATAGATATAGTCTCCTTTACAAATTTCCATTCCTGCATTTCGGGCAGAAGAAAGCCCCCCGTTTTCTTTATGAATTACTTTTATACGTGAATCTTTTTTTGCATAATTATCGCAAATTACAGGAGAACCATCAGGAGAACCATCATCAACAAGGATAATTTCCAGATCTTTATATGTTTGATTAATTATAGAATCAACGCAACGAGAAAGATATTTTTCAACTTTATAAACTGGAACAACTATTGAAACTTTCATACTCTAGTTATAAATTAAAATATTAGGCTTTATTTTCCTGTATAATAATATAATACTCTTTGCAATAAACCAAAAGTGAAATCTAATAAAAAAATAAATTATTACTACTTTCTTTTTAATTTTGAGTAAATCCTTATTTAACTCAGGAAAAATACTTAAAAATTTTATTATATTTGGTTCCTTTGAATTAATTAAATATGAATTCTTTTTTTCAAGTTTTAAATTAAAAATAACAGTACCAAATTTTTCTTTTATATTATTTTTTTCTAAAAATGAATCCAATTCAGAAACTGCTTTTACAGATTCATCAAGTTTTTTCATATCTAGTGTATTAACAGCTGAGTTTTTTCTATAAAAGTAATGATAAAAGCATTGCCCAATACAAAGAGTTTTTTTTGAACAAGCCAAAGAAGCATAACTAAAATATGTATCCTCCATCCAAGTTATATTGTCTGGAAAAGAAATATTATTTTCTATAATCAATTTTTTTGAATACAACCTAGACCATATCATTCCAAACCACCAAGGCAAGTCTACGCTTTCATCAATTTTATATACACCATCAAACAACTTTTCATGATAAGTAATTAATGATTCATCTCCAAAAGGAACATAATCAAACTGAATTATATCAACTCCATTATCTTGAGATAAAGGAATTAATTTTTCATACATATCCTTTTCAATCCAGTCATCGCTATCAACAAAGCCAATCCATTCACCCAAAGCAGCGTCAAGCCCGGCATTTCTTGCAGCAGACACACCTTTATTTTCCTGATGTATTACCTTAATTCTATTGTCCTTTTTCGCATATTCATCACAAATTGCTGGACACCCATCTGGAGAACCATCATCAACCAGAATACATTCAAAGTCTGTGAAAGTCTGCGCCAGGATGGAATCAACACAACGATTGAGATATTTTTCTACTTTATATACAGGTACAATTATTGAAACCTTAGGAGCCATAAGACAATTATTTTTTGCTACCTCTAATTATTTTTCGAACAAATTCCAGGACTTTTCGTAATTTAAAAAGAATTCCTCTATATCCATTTGTGTACCAGTTCAATTCATCAAGATCTTTTAAAACGGATTTAGGAAAATATTTTTCGTTAATTTGATTAAATTCATCATTTGTTAACCCCGACACGCTGCTCAAACCAGACTCTGCTTCATAATAAGAGAGAGCGTAATTGCAATGACGGAATGACTTATTCTGATTCACAAACAAGTCCAGGAACAAATTCCTATCGCTTGCAATTTTATAGTTCAAGTCAAACGGATTGCTTTTTTGAACTTCTGTCTTAACAATCAAATTCTGATGATTCAAATTATTCGAGTAGAAGAAAAACATTGAAAGCTCATCCGGAAATTTCTTTTCTGTTACTTTGTTTTTGTAAGCCAGCCTTGCATTAAAATAAATAACATCTTCATTGAATTTTTCTTTTTCAAGTCTTGCCAGAACATTTTCAACCAGCCAGTCACCACTATTCAAAAACAGGCAGTAATCTCCAGTACAGTGGGGGATTCCCTTGTTCATGGCATCATAAACACCCTTATCCTTTTCACTGCACCAGAATGTCACATGTTCTGCATATTCTTCATCCTGCAGGAATTCATGGATGACATCAACACTTCCATCTGTAGAACCGCCGTCAACAATGATATGCTCAAAGTTTCTTGAAGTCTGCGAGCGAACACTTTCGAGAGTCTTTCTGAGACCATCTGCATTGTTGAAGTTAATGGTTATAATTGAAAGAATCATACCTTATTTCCTTACATTTCCTTCAAGAAAATCCTTGTATGAAATTTCAATTCCTTCCCTGACGTCAACCTTTGCCTTGAATCCGAGTGCATTCAATCTTGTTACATCACAGAGTTTTCTTGGAGTGCCATTTGGTTTTGTTGTGTCCCATTCCATTTTGCATTTGCGTCCGTCTTTTCTAACATCTGCGTAAACGACATCTTCAATAGTTTCTGCAAGTTCCCTGATCGTACATTCCTTTCCGGTTCCTACATTTACAAAGTCACCTGTCGGAGTCCTTAGATCCCCTGCATTTTTGTTTTCCATTAAGTAAACGACAGCCGCAGCAAGATCTCCTGCAAAAAGAAATTCCCTCAAAGGAGAACCGTCGCCCCAAAGATGAACAACGTCCTCACCGCTTGCCTTTGCCTCGTGGAACTTGCGGATCATTGCCGGAAAAACATGGCTTCCGTTAAGCTCGTAATTGTCACCAAGACCATAAAGATTTGTAGGCATAACTGAAAGGAAATTTGTTCCGTGCTGCTTGTTGTATGCAGTACAAAGCTTGATCACAGAAATCTTTGCAAGAGCGTAGGCATCGTTTGTCGGTTCAAGAGGTCCTGTCAAAAGTGATTCTTCCTTAATAGGCTGTTCCGCCATCTTTGGATAAATGCAGGTTGAACCAAGATTCATGAGCTTTTTCACACCATGAACACGTGCAGCCTCAACAACATTGAATCCAATCACCATGTTCTGATAGATAAAATCTGCAGGATAGGTTGAATTTGCACCGATTCCGCCAACATGAGCCGCCGCAAGAAAAACATATTCTGGTTTTTCTGTGGAAAAAAATTCATTTACCGCAGCCTGATTCAAAAGATCAAGTTCAGAATGTGTGCGTGTGATGATATTTGTATAGCCACGAGATTCAAGTTCGCGGACAATTGCAGAACCAACAAGACCACGGTGGCCGGCAACGTAGATTTTAGATGATGTATTCATAATTCAACAACTCCAGACAACAGATTAATTATACATGAATATTGATTATAAATAAACAGATAAACTATACAACCGACTCATAAACTTTCAGATATTCTTCCATGATTTTTTCGTTGTCAAACTTTTTTCTGATGTCCGGGCAATTCTTCGAAAGTTCAATTTGATTTTCCGAACAAAACTCAATGCCGCAAACCATATCATCAACTTCGAAAGGCTTTACAAGGTATCCATTGATTTTGTGCTTAACAATGTCACTTGTTCCACCAACATCAAATGCAACAACAGGAACAGTGCAGAACACGGATTCAAGACACATGTTTGGAAGATTTTCAATGAGAGAAGGATTAACAGTCATGTCACAGGCATTGTACAGACAGCTCAAGATGCTAGTGTTTGAAACAAACCCGCTCACAAAAAACGGCAGGTCCAGATACTTTGTAAAATTGGAATCAGCAGGTCCGATTATCAGCAGAAAAAATTTCTCAGGATTTTTGATTTTTTTCATGGACTCAATTATGTAATAAGTGCCCTTCATGCTCTTTGGATCATCCAGCTGACCGGCAGCTCCAAAACCAATGACAATCTTATCCTTTGGAATGTTAAGCAATTCCCTTATTGCGGTTTTATCTTTTTTATAGAATTCATTTTCCGGAAGAATATTCGGCACAACATAACACCTGTTGTTCCTGAACAAATCACTTGATTTCAGGACATCATGTTCCCAGTTGCTTGGTGCAATGAAAGTAATATTTTTTTCAGACAGGTACTTCTTTTTCTGATTGTAGACAATCCGGCAGATATCTTTTCCCTTTGTTGATTCAGGCTTATTTGATCTGGAATATCCATCTTTCCACCTTGTATCATTTTCAAGGAAATTGGGATGATGCTCCGCTCCACAACAAGGCCAGCTGTCATGCATTGTCCAGACAATGGGTTTATTGATTTTTCCCATATCCCTAATTGAAATCATGTCAGCGTTTATCCAATGCAGATTTACAACATCAAAATCTGAATCATTAATCCAGTTCACATCGATTATTGATTTCAAATTTGTTGAATGAAAAATTTTATTGGTAGTTTTAAAATCATCAAATCTGATTCCAAACTTCCCGAGAATTCTTAAGAACAAATTCAATATTCTTGAAAACAGACTCAGAAGCAAAGCACTTTTCTTTCGTGGAATCTGAACAACAAAATCATCGGTTGATTTTTTTTCAACAACACCAAGAACGGCTTCGAAACCATGTTCAACAAGAGATTTTGTCAGCCTGTAAGCCGCAATGGCTGCCCCACCACCGGCGTCTGTGTAATTTAAAATCAATACCTTCATGATACATTCCTAAAAACTACTGTTTTATCTTTTCCCATGAATCTTTTTTGAACATAGTACCTGTTACTTTGTATGAAACATAATCTGTATATGATTTATTAAAATCTTTATAATCTTTTGCATAATAGAAATATCTGATTGGTTTTCCATCCTCATTTTCCTGTGTATGTTTCTGAAACTCTTCACCCCAGCCAAGAACAGATGAAATAACGTATGGGATATCTGCATTGGAATACATTTCACTAGTATTAACTGTAAACTCATCATGTTCTTCCCCAGGTTTTTTTATCATAAACAGGGAATTAGCTCTTGAAAAATAAATCTTTTCTTCATCTGTATCCGCAAAATTATCTAATCCGTTATCATAACAATTGTTTCCATGATCACTACAAATAACTATTAAAGAATTGTCGTATAGTTCATTATCTTTTAACCAATCAATGAAATTTCCTATTTCCATAATAGTTTTTTTGCCTGAATAATAAGCTGCAACTCCTGATGTAAACGATTTATTAACAGTATCAGGATAGGTGTTTTGTATTACATTCATATCAGAATCTATTCCGTATGGAGTATGAGATAATTCTGTTCGCATCATAAAAAATCTAGGATTCTTATTCTCTTTTGAAGAAATAGTAGGTAGTAATTCCAAATATGACAAAGACTTTAAAGCATTGTTTCGATTAAATTCAATCGCTTTCTTATCGCTAAATGACAGCCAGTTTCCATTATCGTAGATATACATCTTCATTATCTGAGGCAAGGACATAAATACAGGATAAAAGAAAGCTAAATTTATTTTACTAGATTGATTAAAATTAATGTTATTCTGGCGTGCATATTCATAAGCATATGGTGAATAATCGCTTTCTGCTGAAACTGAAATATTACTGTAATCATATCCATGACTATTAACAATTCTATTCAAAATATTTGAAGATTCAGAGAAAAAAACATTTACAGAATCTTCTTGACTGTTCATATCAGCTAGAGTATATCCTTCTCCTAACATAAGGGAAGGCATGCTTGAAACAGTCCATCCGGAAATTGACAAAGTATCTCTATACCAAACAAAATCTTTATACTGTTCATCAAACAATGAATACTCTTTTCTAATATCAGAAATGTATTCAGAATTAAACATATCACAAATAAAAATTATCACATTTTTCTGATTCTTAGAAAACTGATGCTTAGACAATATATCACTTGTAATATAGGTTATTTCAGTTGGGGTTTCTTTTGATTTTAACTCTTTATAAGCAGTCAACAGCTTTGTACTTGAAAGAATAGAACCAACAATCAGAAAAGCTGAAAGATAAATAAACAATACTTGTTTTTTTCTTGTTAATAAGAAAAAGGTAAGTACTACAAGAAATAAAATCCCCAAATCTCGTATAAAATATGACAACTTGGTTGAAATTAAATTAACATTTGCCAGTTCGAATCCTTGTACAGTTAAACCATTTACTGGTAATAAAACATAATTAAACAAATAAAAAAGCAAGGCAAAGGAAATCAGTAACACAATAGTATTAATTATTTTTGTTTTATTTCTCAAACAAATAATTACAACGCAGGAAATTAAAAATAAAACTACTCCAACTGATACCAGCTTTAAAGGTGAATTTGTTATTTCTAAAGGATTTGAAGCATAAACAGATAACGGTAGTACAACTGTAAACAAAAAAATACCTAACAATATTACTAGCAAAGAATCTTTTGTTGTTAACGTGTTATTCAATATTTCAAACCGTTTTTGAGGCTTTACCAATATATACAAGAGATAAGTAACAGAAATAATAAGAACAAGAAAAATAACATCCTTAAAATATGAAAGACGGGCATTCATTAAATACAAAACAACAGAAAAAAAGAGACAGAGCAATGAAAAAGAATGCCTTACAATAAATCCTGATGATAGTTTTTTTCGTAAAAGAGAAACTAAAAATATAAATACGAATGGAAAACAATAAAGCAACAATATGTATTTTCTATAATGTGAAAAAGCATTCAGAGAAAAAGATAATATATATACAGCAAAAAACACCCCGTATGTTTTTAGAAAAGAAGATATTAGTAACTTATCATCCATTCCCATTAATGAAAATTTTACTTTTCTTGTTTTTATAATGCTTTTTAGTAATGAAAAAATATTATTCATTGTCCAATATATCAACAATGCAGATGGTGACGAATAAAGGAAAATAAAAAAGAAAAGAGCTAAAACAAAAGCTTGAAGATTATCCTTGACTTTTAACGACTTCGAGAAGAACAAAGCCGATATCATATTCACAAGAGTCATTAACGCTGGTAATAAGTTAATTCCCCATAAAAGTCCATCCGGTTTGCCCAAATCGGAAACAAAAGCAAAACTTATACCTGAAAAGACTGTCTGAGCCGAAAGAACATTATATGCAGAAAAGAAGAAAGGAATCTGAAATAAAATACCTAGCATCGATCTGAATGAATAGAAGAATTTATATCCATGAATACGATGAATTGTTTGGATTAAATAGAACTGTTTTTGCCCATCATAAACAGCTTTTACAGAATCAATTTCAGGTCGCATTTCATCTTGAATTTTCTTTTCTTCATCAGCCCATCTATCTGCTAAAAAATATATAGGTGTTGTAATAAGAGTAATGAAAAAACTCATTAAAATGAGTGCGATTCCATAATTGTTGGTAATACTAACAGATAGAGAAAAAACTGAGGCCAACAAAATTTCAAAAGGCTTGAGTAAAATCATCAGATTCTCCTATTTATTCAGAAAGTAAGTTTCGGAGTATTATCGCTGCACATTTACCAGAGTCTCCAAAATTATAAATATTTTCTTTTCTAAAACTTAAAATTTTTGATTTGTATTCTTCCATGGAAATCAAACTATCTGATACTGTTTTTTCAATATTCTCAATTTCATCTATCGTAAGTACTTTCCCTAATGTATGTATTGCCTTTTTGTCATATGAATTATCTTCATTCAAATCTTCTACTTCATATCCACTGCTTGAGGTCTGTGATGTAGTAAGAAGAACTGGTTTTTGAAATAGATAAGTAAAGTCAAAAACAATTCCAGAATAATCACTTATCATTAAGTCAGCTTTTGACATAGAAACCAAAGGAGAAGCTGCTCTATCCAAAGATACAGACAAATCTTTTATTTCATCAAGAAAAGTATTTAATTCCTGTATGTGAGAAACAAAAAATTGAGGATGTGGTCTAAAAATGACATTATATCCAGATTTTGCCAGTTTTTTTATTAAATCCCGCCCAACTGTAAAAAATGAACTTCTTCCCACTCCCCACGTTGGTGCATAAAGAATTGTTTTCGTATTTTTGGGTGTAACAGAAAGAGAATTCAATTGAGTAATCATGCTATCAAAATATGGACAGCCTACGTTATAATAAGATTTTTCTGGTAATTGTCGTTTTGCATCTAGAAATGACTGAGCTACTTGAGTATATGGCCCAACTGAAAAAATAATATCATAGAATGAAAGAGCATACTTTTCATAAAAATCCACACTAGTTGGAGAATGAAATACATGCACATATTTTTCAACTTTCTTACTTTTTTTCCACATATATATGTCAAGATGAGGAGTTGTAGCTAAAACAATCTTACATTTTATGTGATTCATAAATGAGATGGTAACTAAGCTATTTCCTGGAACAATTACATTTAAAAATGGCGATTTGATTTCATGAACAGGACATTCCTTATCTGGAGTTACATATGTACAAGGAATTTCCTGACTAATTAGCTCTTTTAAAATAGGTTCAAAGACCTGAAAATACTGTTTTCCTTCAGAATATATTACCAATGGAGCAATGTCATTAATCTTTTTAGTATCCCCAGTTTTTCTGAATTTTCCAATAAAAAAAACATATAACCGATAAAGAGAATCTTTTAGCAAAAAATATAAAGAACTGGCAATTCCTAAGAGAGCATATACCAATAGACTTCCAGTACCGGGGTCTATATAACCAGTGAGCAAATTTGGAAATAGACAAAGATAAAAAAGTAAAAACAACTTTCTGTTTTTATTATTCATATATACCCTTTCTTTTTTAATATAGAAATTAATCATGTAGAATATTAAGCATTTTTCCTACTTTATTCATAATCTTAACTATAAGAAATACTATTTTATAAAAAAATTATTACGTATTAAAGAATTATAATAAGAAATCCAGAGATTTACCAAGCCCCCTGACAAACAGATTCCATATCCTGGAAAAAATTTTTGCAGGCAAGTTTCTTTTCTTTCGTGGAATCTGGACAACAAAATCATCAGTAGATTTCTTTTCAACGACACCAAGAACAGCTTCGACACCATGTTCAACAAGAGATTTTGTCAGTCTGTAAGCCGCAATGGCTGCCCCACCACCGGAGTCCGTGTAATTGAGTAGAAGTATTTTCATTTGTATGCCTAATCATCCTCTATCTATAATTTCTAGTCATGTAAAAAATGAAATATTTTACCAATTTTGTTAACTATCTTAATCATAAAAAGAGCCATTGTGTAACAGGTTCGATTACGAATCAAAGATTTATAATAATTAATCCAGATACTTAAAGTTTCTTCCTTATTTTTTTTCATTTCGTTTATAATACCAAGTGGAACAAGTGATGAAACGATTAATTCCCGTTCCTTTGCAGATCTTTCTATATTTGTATTAGATATTCCAGTCATATCCAATGAGGATACAACAATATTCATTTTTTCAAAAGCAATACCACTTAAATATGACTGAATATTGAACTTCAAATCGGCAGCAATAAACAATGACTCATCATAAAGATTTTTCTTCAGTAATTTTAATGGAATAAAAGTACTTTGATGGCAGATTCCATATTCACACAAATAATTCAATGTTAATTCATCAGGCAAATACCAAAAACTTCCCTGATTATCAGGTTTATCATAGAAAGTATCACCATACAGAATAGAATTCCCTGCATTCTCAATTTTTTTTAATACTGATTCAAGAATATTCTCAGAATAAAATACATCGCCACTATTCATAAAGATAACATATTTTCCATGACTCATTCCAATGCCCTTATTCATTGCATTGTATATTCCCTTATCTTTTTCACTAATCCAGTCAGTTATTCTTAAATGAAGGTCAGTTCTATTAGAAAATTCTTTGATTACTTCCACACTGTCATCTGAACTGCCGCCATCTATAATTAGATACTCAACTGAATCCTGTAAAATTAATTTCTGTGACAATACTGATTCTATAGTTTTTTTTAGTCCGTTTGAATTATTAAAATTTACTGTTATTACTGATAAATTACACATAAAATACTCACTTCCATTCAACATTATATAAGCAATGATTATTTCACACTATCGGGAAAAGGAAAAAAATATATTATCCTATCGCTAATCTTATTTTTTTTCCGAACTTCTTAAATATGTATTTCAAGCAAAAATAAATTTTATGCATAATACTTAGTTTTTCAAACTTTTCGAACCTTTCGAGTTTTAACATTTTTTGCTGAATATCTGTAAGTAAATTTTCCAAGAAATCAACTTCACAATTATTATTCAAGATATTCAAAAGTTTAACTTTGTTATATAAACTATCGCTACAACATGCCAAAAATGAAAGATCATCATATCTGCATTTAATAAAACTATCCAATAAAATCAAATATTGAGATGCATAAATCTTAATAAAATTTCTTAAATGAAACTCTATGGATTTAACATCTCTTACAATTCTTTCAAACTTTTCGAGTGAATAGTCCTTTTGAGTTGATATCCCCGTAGAAAGCATATAATGATGCAAATAATTATCTACATAACCAAAACTTTTTGCAAAAAATGAAAATATGATGCTGAAATAATAGTCTTCTGCAAAAGTCGCAGAAAAATTCTCAATCGCCTCAAGAGACTTTTTTATTACGCTGCAATTATAAGCTTTGTTCCAGATAGTTCCTGAATATTCATTGCTTAAGATTTTCTCAAGGCGGTTTTCATAATTTTTTACAATAGGATTTTTTTCTTTCGAATTCTCTCTTATGTAGCCAAATTCCAATACGTCCACAGGATTTTTTAAAAGTTCATCATGCAAAACAGTGCAGGCATCAAGCTCAAGCCAGTCATCACTGTCAAGGAAAAGAATATATTCTCCGGCAGCATGTTTCATGGCACTATGTCTTGCAGTAAGAAGACCAGAATTCTTTTCATGCCTAATCAACTTTATTCGTGCATCACGTGATTGATATGACTGCAAAATTTCAAATGAATTGTCTGTTGATCCATCATCAACAACAATGACTTCTATATCACCGAAAGACTGGTTCAAGACAGTAGACAAAGTTCTTCTTAGCGTATCAGAAGTATTGTAAACCGGTATCAGAATGCTGAAAAACGGGTGTTCAGAAGCACGGTTAACGGAAGGAACATTTGGAATCTTAAAGCCATTATTCACCACAAGTTCTTGTACTGTTTCTGTTTTTTGATTGAACCAGTATTCAGGAATAACCACAATTTTCTGAGGGTTTGCATTCAGATTTTGTGCCCACCAGCTAAAACTTGAATTGCTGATAATGTTATGCTTGCAATTTGACATCAAAATAATGTCCTGCTCAATATTGTCTGAATTCCCTTCAACAAAAGTAACAGAAGATTCTTCAAAGTCAAGATTTTTTTTACACCATTCTATGTCATCTGAGAATACAAAAAAATGAGGCTGCAGTATTTTGTCTTTTATGAAAAGTATTGAATTCTGGATATAACATTGATTGGCAATATTTCCGTGCATGAAATTGTTAACATAGTCACCACGGCGCACATGAACGGAAACTGATGCAGAATCTTTGATTTCTTCAATATATTTTCTATTCTTTTTGGAAATATTTTTCTCGTCAAAGATTTCTTTTATTCTGACTATATCTTTCGGAAAGAATCTCTTTTCCTGCCAGTAGCCATTGAAATAGTAATTTGCATTTTCTGAATGATTATTTACAAATTCATCATAATTATTTTCATTAACAGAAACAGAACCTTTTAAATTACTTTTATTGTTTGTTTTAAGCTTTACAAATCGTTTTAACTTAAATCCACCATGATCCTTGCACGTCTTATAGTGGCTAAGATCAGCCACCACATCTGCAGCAGGATAATCTTCTGTTAATTTGAGATAAAACGCATATTGAAAAAGCTGGTTTGCAAAACCGCCCTGAAAACGAACTATTAACATATTACCACCAATTATATACATACCAATTTGTTTCTATCCAATCAGCACATTTTTTCCGCAAAACGCAAAACCGTAATGACGAATCAAGGATGGATTCACGCCATCTTTGATTAAGTCCGCATCGTAGTTTTTGTTTTGAATTTGCTGCAATGCTGAATTGACTGAATCCTGCAAATCCTTTTCATCATCTTTGTCAAAAACTTTGAATTCAAGAACAATTGCTGGAGTTTTTGGATTTTGTTTATCTTTTGGAATCATCACAACATCATAACGACCGAAGCCACTTTCCCGGTTTGACTTGATGATATAATCTTCTCTTCTATCGACCATAAGCCCCAAAACAAAGCCGTGATAAAATCTTTCTGGTTCTGCATATTCAGAAGGCTTTCCTGCAACATCAAAAAGACTGAAAGTTTCCAGAGCGATTTTGTTCATATAATGATTCATCGCCTTTTTATCGCCTTCCAGCAAATATTTCACAAAAGAATTGTAATTTGAGCCCGTTGTTGAAAACCACCCTTTCATTAAATTTTCGATAGTTCCTTTTGTTTCAATATTTGTAATTCTCAAAGTATGATAAGGTTCAGAAGTTTCACCACGATAATCAACATTTTCTGATTTTAAATATCCACTTGCCAATAGCAAACTCCAAATTGCTTCCTCATCTTTATCAAGATAATTGAAAACAATCTGCTCATCGATTTTCTTTACAATGGCTTTTCCTTCGATTAAATCTTCCAAGTTTTCTTTTGTTTCTGCCGAGCCTTCTCGAAGAAGTTTTCCAATTAAACTATTTGAACTTGTTTGAGACCAGTAATTTTTTAAGATTTTTTTATCAAGGTAATTTGTAATCGACCACGGATTGTAAATATCTCTCTGATTTCCAAAAACAAAACCGTCATACCAGTTCTTTACTTCTTCTTTTCTATCTGAAAGTCCCATTTCATCAAGTGAATCAAATACTTCTTTTTCTGTAAATCCAAAACAAGTTGCATATTTGCTGCTTGTCGTTGTAATTACATCAGGATTATTGAAATCTGAAAAAATGCTTTCCTTGCTGACACGAGTAATTCCTGTTAAAACGGCTCGGTCTAAATATGGATTTGTCTTAAATGTAGAATTGAAGAACGAACGCATAAAAGCAACAACTTCGTCCCAAAATCCATTTATGTACGCTTCCTGCATTGGTGTATCGTATTCATCGAGAAGAATTATGACTTTCTTTTTGTAGTAGCGTTCAAGATACATAGAAAGTTCGTGAATTGAGTTTTCAAGTTCAACTTCATCAATTTTTTCTTCATTGTTTTTATCAGAAATTGTTGTGAATTTTGCTTTTTGTTCTTCAGTTAAACCTTCAATGTTCGCAAGTTCTGGAAATCGATTATAAATTTCATCAACTAATTTTTTTATTCTTAACAAAGTTTTTTGATATGTGTCTTGCTTAATATTCGCAAAACTCAAGAAAATCACAGGATAAGTTCCCTGCATCTTTCTGAATTTTTCTTCGCTCCAGATTGAAAGTCCTTCAAACAAATCAGATCGGTTTTTATAATGATTCGAAAAAAAACATTCCAGCATATTCATATTCAATGTTTTTCCGAACCTTCGGGGGCGAGTAATTAAAGTTACCTGTGTTGAACTTTCCCACCATTCTTTGATGAAATTTGTTTTGTCGATATAAAAACAATTGTTTTCTCTCAATGTTGAGAATGTTTGACTTCCGATGCTGATTGTCCTTGCCATTCTATCATCTTCCCCTTACGAAAAGCATTATAAGAGATTTTATGTTTTTTCAGAAGGATGAACATATTATTATTTTATCCCTCGCAGAAAATTATGACCGCTTAAAAAAACTATAATTCATAAAGAATTCTATACAATTCTTCCGGTGATCTTTTATCAGTCAATCCCCAATAATAATTTACAAAATCAATTTGCTCATCAGTTATATTATAATCATAATTTTCAGAAAATAATTTATTATACTTCACTCTCATAGTGTGAGATTTGCCTGTATCTGATTCAGTACAAGTCAAGTTCTGATCATATAATAAAAATGGCTTTCCTAATGATAAAGCATAACCAACATAGGATCCTACTTCATTTGAAAGAACACAATCACAAGTTTCTATAATAGATTTCTGCCGACTCAAAAAATTTAAATCAGAAATATGTCCTGCACAAACACATTCAAATCCCTGCTCCTCATAGATTTTCGTAGTTCCCTTTATAATATCAGCCCAATAAAGACAAATTCTTACCGAATCAAATTTCTTCCCTTCTTCCTTTATAAAATCTATAAAATCTGCTTCAGAATACGAAACACTATCTACAAGCAATGAATGACAAGGAAAAACCAAAAGGTTGCGTCCCAATCTCCGCTTCTCTTCTGACAACTGAGCTTCTGACAAAAGTGAATCTACATAAAAAAAAGGTGAACCTATAGTATATACAGGAAGATTTAAATTTCTTTGTATATAATCCTTCTCTGAATTTCCCCAGCAGATATATTTACTAAAACCATTATAAACTGATATAGGTAATCTCTCATCAAACATAAAACCATGTTGCAATTTGAAATCACCTGATACTATCCCGCTATAGCATCCAATATATTTATTTAAGACATGATAAGCACCATATAAAACAGGTTCTGTGCTTCCAAAGCAAATAGATTGCTGTGCTAAATCATCATAGTCTCGTTGTTGTGTAAAAGGTTTAGAAAGGGTATCTATATCCATAAATGACAAATATTTTCTTCTATTAACTTCATTTATATATTCAAAAATCAACTCTTTATCAGTTTTTTTTGTGGTAACATTCTGTTCATTAATATCACCTCGAATTTTATGCCAAAGTTTTACCACTATCGGAGGTGTCAGATTCCAAACAATATCTTTCAAAGTCATATTTTAATCTCCATACACAATCGGTTCCCCGAACTTATAATCTCTATCACTAGGCTTTCCCAATAATTCTGGTAAAAACTTAGGACTACATCCATCACCAGGTCTAACTGAACGTATGTTCTTCTCGGTAAAAATTTCACCTTTTTTAATATCTGCACATGCAAATAATGAACGGGCAAACTTTCTATTACTTTTCATCTTTTCAGAAAGTTCGTACGAAACGGTTCCCAGACATTCTTCTGTTTGGCGAATTCTTTTTACCATTTCTGCAAATTCTTCTTTATTCATACTGAAAGCACTGTCTGGACCGCCGATTGCACGGTCTATTATAAAGTGCTTCTCAATAACTTTCGCGCCTAATGAGACACCTGCACATGCACAAACATCTCCTGCTGTATGATCAGAAAGACCTATTTTACAATCAAAACGAGAAACCATATCTGGAATAGTTAGCAAATTAGCTTCATTTAAAGGTGCTGGATATGAAGAAGTACATTTCAATAAAGTAATATCATTATTACCAACTTTTCTGCAGGCCTCAACAGCCTCTTCGATTTCCTGTAAAGTAGCAATACCAGTAGACATAATCATTGGCTTACCTTTACTTGCAGCATATTCTATTAAAGGAATATCATTCATCTCAAAAGAAGCTATTTTATATATCGGATTATTTAACTTTTCAAGAAAATCCACCGCAGTTTTGTCAAAAGGTGTTGAAAAAATTGGAATATTTAATTCTTTTGCGTAATCAAAAAGTTCCTGATGCCACTCCCAAGGTGTATAGGCCTGCTGATACAACTTATAAAGTGTAGTTCCATCCCAAAGGGTACCCTGATTGATTTGAAAATACTCATTATCACAATTAAGCGTTATTGTATCTGCTGTATAAGTTTGAATTTTAACTGCATCAGCGCCAGCTTCTTTTGCGGCTTTTATTGTGTCTAATGCAATCTGTTTTTGATGATTATGATTTGCAGACATTTCTGCGATTATGAATGTTGACATAATGAAATAATATCATAAATGTAAAACTTTTTCATTAATTTTCAACAAACAGCCGGACCAGCTCAACCCAACTCCAAAGCCAGCCAGAAGTACATTTTGTTTTCTATTTAATGAGCCGTCATTAATCGCATTGCACAAAGCAATAGGAACTGTATTACTCACAGTATTCCCAACATTTTCTATACAATAATAAAACTTTTCATTTTCAATTTTCAGTTTTTTTCGTAAAAACTCAAGCATATAAGCATTTGCCTGATGAAACACAAACAAGTCTATATTATCCATAGATAAATCTGCTTTCTCCAGTAAAGTTTTTATCATTTTTGGAACCTGTTTCAATGTAAAACTGAAAACACTTCCACCATCCATATAAAGATGATCCGAAGAAACAGTATGTTCATTTTCATCTTTCGTAATCTCATTTAGTTTATGAGGATATTTTGCCCCACCTGTTTTTACAATAAGATCATTACATCCAGCACCATCTGTTCCAAAAACAAAATTATTAATTTCTGCAAAGCCTTCAGTACTTACAATTGTTGCAGTTGCCGCATCACCGAAAATACTTATATTCCCCTTATCTTCGGGATGAATATATTTTGAATAAGCCTCCGCTGTTACAAGCAGAACATTTTCTGCCATACCGCCGACCACTAAACCTTTTGCCAGACTCAAACCATATTCATAACCGGAACATCCTAAATTAAAATCAAGAGCTCCAATATTTGTTCTTAACCCAAGTCTATCTTGAAGAATACAAGCACTTGTCGGTAGTTTATAATCAGCCGATTGAGTACATAAAAGAATGTAATCTATCGATTCTTTTAAATCTTCATTTTTTTCAAAAAGTTTTTCACAGGCCTTAAAAGCCATATCAAGAGCTGTCTCATTTTCACCACAAACGTGACGTTCACGAATTCCAACCTTTTCGAAGATTTTTTCCTCCGTCCATTCTGGAAATTTCTTTGAGATATCAGCATTTGTTATTGTTTTTTCTGGTAAATAATATTCGATAGCCTTGATATATGCTTTCATATAAAATTCTGTTTTATCCTTTGAGATTTTTTACTTTATTAAATAAATCCTCTATAGTTTTGCTTTCGCGAATATCATTCCCTTTAATCTGAACATCATATTCTGCATCAACCATAGCAATAACAGCCAAACCTGTCATACTAGACCATTCATCAAGAGCTTTAAATTCTGTGTCAGCCTTGATTTCACTTGCATCAGTTTCATCAAACTGATCAGCAAAATTTGAAATAAATTCATTCAAATCCATAATGTTACTCCTTATTCTATATTTCAAGTAATTTACTAATTTTACAATCTTTAAGCTCTATATAATTGGATGCCCAGCTTAATCCTGCTCCAAATCCACACATCATACATCTTTTTGTCAGTGTTGATTCGCCGAACTCACTAGATAACAACAACGGAATACTAGCTGAACTTGTATTTCCAAAACGGTCAATATTCATTGGAATTTTTTCAATATCAATTTTCAATTTTTTTGAAACAGTCTGTAAAATATATTTATTTGCCTGATGCAATAAATATAAATCAACATCAGAATCTGTTTTTCCACTCAATTCCCAAACGGACTTTAAGCTCTTTGGAACAGTTGAGATTGCAAAACTAAATACATCCATTCCATCCATTTTCATTTGCAATTCACTTCTCGTAATTCCATCACTATCTAGTTTCTCAACTAATGATTCCTGTGTTATAGGATTTCTCCCACCATTTTCGGTATGTATTACTATACTGTTGTACCCCCCCCCGTTGCTTCCAAGGTCAAAATAACTGCAACCGAAATCACCTTTTTCAATCAATGCAGCTGTTCCTGCATCACCAAAAACTGGATATGAAACCTTATCATTTTTATTCAATACCTTACTGATTGTATCACCACTTAATAGCAAAACTCTATTTACCTCTTCCATACTTGCATAAGAGAAAGCAGTTGATAAAGCATATACAAATCCTGAACAAGCATTCACCAAATCCAAACAAGCTGTTGTTTTTGGCAATCCCAATTTATTATGCAAAATAGTTGATGTTGTAGGAATCCTATAATCTGATGTCTGACTCATGAACAAAAGCATATCAATACTATCAGGGGCTAGGTTATTTTCTTCCATTAATTTTTTTGCAGCTTCAAGACATAAATCACCGGTACAAATATCCTCTGTTGAAATTCTTCGTTCAAGGATACCTGTAGAAGTTTCCAGTCCGTTTATTGCTTCATCATTAAGCATGTAGGAAAGTTCTTTTGTTTTCTGTTTATTTTTTGGAACACAAGCTGCAACTGCCTTTATTCCAACATTGTTAAACTTTATTCTTGCCATCAATAACTCCTACTGAATAGTAAATCCACCATCAATTACAAGATTTGTTCCTGTAACAAAACTGGAAGCATCACTTAAAAGATAGATAATTGCATAAGCAACTTCTTCGGGTTCACCATAACGGCCTAAAGGATATTTCTTTGCATCTTCTACAAGCTGTTCCTCAGTTACAACACCAAATTCAAGTATATTTGTATTAATCATCCCGGGACAAACACAATTCACACGTATCTGTTTAGTAGCATATTCTATTGCAGCAGTTTTTACAAAACCGCTCAATGCACCTTTTGTTGCACAGTACATAGAACTTCCAACACTTCCTGTCTTTATACCATTTATTGAACTAGTAAAAACAATGGAAGATTTTTTTTGCAGTTTTTTCTTTTTTAACAATTTGCTGAAAAGCAATATTGGAGCCGTCATATTAACGCTTACAATATCAGCAAGCTTTTCTTCTGTTATAAAGTTGCAAGGCAAAGTAATAGTTTTTCCAGCGTTATTTACAAGACCATTTATTTCTGGTAATTGAGAAACAAGACTATCTATTTCATCAGTATTAGATAAATCAGCAATAATCATTTGGTGACCTTCGCCTTCCAGAGAAGAAAGAGTTTCTTTGAGTTTCTCTTCATTTCTGGCTGTAATGATTACTTTTGCGCCCATTTTACTACATTCGATAGCAGTAGCCTTTCCAATTCCACTGGAAGCTCCTGTTACAAGAATTGTTTTGTTTATTAAAGAAAAAGGATTATATGACATATTAGTTCCAAATTACTTCTTTTATATCTAGCAAGGATAAACTTTTATTTAGAATTGTTTTATCCAAACCTAACCATTGTGCTCTAAATAGAGAAAAACCAAGAAATTTATTGTTATCTTTTATTGAATCAAGTTTTTCTTCTCTTCTAAAGCCAAAGTATTTCATGTGATTTTTATAAACATTTTTATTACTTTCTAAAACTGCTATATTCAGTTGTACTAAGCCAAATTTTTCAAAAATATAATCGACACTCAATTTTTCAAGTACAATACCGTATCCACTACCAAGATATGACTCAAATAAATAAGAACCAGATTCACAAGATGTTTCTGTAATATCAATAAAATCAACAACCCCAATAGGTTCTTCATCAAGAAAAACCAAAAAATATTTGCAGTCACTTCTATTTTTTAATCCAGAAATCCATTCCATATGAGATTCAAATGGAATTTCATTCTGATTATACATTTTCTCGCGAATTACAGACTTATTACGCTCTGTATGGACAAGCTTAATTTCTTCATCTGTAAGATTTACAAAATTCTTAAAACATACTTTCATAAAAATCCTTAAAAACAAAAAGACTCACGCTTTCCTACGCAGTTTGGGGTGTAAGAAAACATGAGTCCATTAAAATATTTTTTCTTAGTACTTGACAAAGAAAAATTCGTCTTATAATAAAATTGTCTGTTGTCTGTTGTCTGTTGTCTGTTGTCTGTTGTCTGTTGTAAATGCCTTTACAACTCCGTTGGGAGTTTTTACAAAAAGCACATCACCATTTTCTTTTTTTACAGTTCCATTTGCTTCAAGTGCATAAAAACCCTCATCTGAAAATTCAATTTTTGAGAATATTATTTTTTTTCCGTTGTAAAAGCTGAATGCTCCAGGATATTCAGGGGGAGCCATTGCACGAACCCAGTTATAAATGCGTTCTTTTTGCCAGTTCCAGTCTATATGACCATCCTCGGGAGTACGTTTTTCAAAATATGTAGCTTTTGTTTCGTCCTGAGGAATTAATTTTATTTCATGTTTTTTTATAAGCTCAAAAAGTTCATCGATAAGTTCTGGATATATACAGTTGTACTTACGTAGTATTGAGCCACCTGTATCATTCTTTGTAATCGGTATAATTTTTTGAAGAATTATATCTCCCTCATCACATTTTTGTGTAATCAAATGTGCAGTTATTCCGGTTTTATTTTCACCATTTATGATTGACCAAACATGAGGAGTTCTACCTCTATAACGAGGCAACAATGATCCATGAATATTGATTGCATAATCTTTAGGAAAATTGATTAAATCTTCTTCAATAATAAAAAGATAATTTACAGAAAGAAGAATATCAGGTCGTTCGATACCAGAAATAAAATTCCTTGTTGATTCATTTCGAGGATTTCCTGAAAAGCATGGAATATTTTTTACATTACAAAAGTCCAAAATTTCAGAAGAATTTTTGTTAGTAAAAACACAGGCAATACCGACTTCCTGCTTAGAATAAAGGTGTTTAAGGGCAATTAATCCAAGATTTCCGGATGCTAATAGACAGATGCTTATTTTTTCCATAATTAAGCCACCTGTCTATAAGTTTTCGAAAGAGGTATAAAAACTACTCTACAGTTGTACCCCCCCCCACCGATTTTTTTGTAATATGTATTTACACTACTAGCCAAATCAAATCCATCCTTTGTAAACAATTTATTAGACGCTTCATTTTCGCATTTCACTTCTGCTTTTACAATTTCAATTTTCTTCCAACTTTTCCTCATTTCGTTTATTCCTAAATCCATAAAATCACGACCAATATGTTTTCCACGATATTCAGGAGTAATGCTTAATGATATAACACATTCCTTTGATTCTTCACACGAGCGAACAAAACGAAGCTGCCCTACAAAATCATCGTCTTCAAACACCAGAAATAATAAAACATTCGAATCATTTATAACCTTATTAAACCATTTTACATGATTTTCATAAATTATTGGTTCTGAATTAAATGAGTTTGCACGAACTAAAGGGTCATTTGAGAGGTTATAAATGAGATTACAGTCTTCCGAAGTATTTTCTACCTGACGAATTTGCATCACAAACTTAACCTTTTTAATATCCATCATTAAACATAAACATCATTTCCGACATAAAAACGCGTCTTATATTCCGACAGAAAAGTCTCTTTATCTTCTTTGGTTGATACCTTACTTAAATACCGTCGCATTTTTTCTTCATATCCATTTTCATCAACTTCTGAATAGAAAGTAACATATCGATTTAAATCACATAAATACGCCTGTCTTCTCACTTTCATATTTGAATGATATTCATCAAACAATCGAATTGTATTTTTCAGCTGTTCTTTTGCCTTATGATTTTGACTATTTCTCACATCCTTGATTTCTATAAAAGTTGCTCTTTCAGGTTCAAATAAAAATGCATCACACCTGGACTCATCTTGACCATCTAGTTTTTTCAACGGAATATTTGAATCAACAGGAATAAACTTTATTGATTTTCTTAAATCATTCAAAACTCTGACACAGTTTTCTTTTGTTGCATCAAGTCTGTCTTTAATCAGTTTAACTTTTGTTTGATTCTGTTCATCTCTAATATAAAATACTTCATCAGATAATTCTTCATCTACATAATCAAAAAAATCAATCATAATTCTTTTCCTGTAAATCAAGAAGTCTATCGAACTTTTTATTTGAGTCTTCCAAATAGTTATTCAAGTAATTGTCATCAGAAGGCATTCCTGCTCCATAAGTTTTAAGTCGAGTAACAGAACCGTCCGAATGAGTTTCATAAAAAACACACTCTTTTCCTGAAATATATGAAGCCTCTGAAAGAATTTTATTTAATTCTTTTACAGGAATTCCCTTCTCTGCTAAATCGTAAGCTTTAATACATAAACTTAATTCTGAAACAAAATACGGACTATGAGTAGTAATAAACAAGGTGTTGTTTTTGTTTTTATTTTTGCATTTCAATAGTTCATATAAAACTTCATTCTGTGAAGATGGGAAAAGACTCAATTCAGGTTCTTCTACAATATTGGCGAAACATGTATTAAAGAAATATTGCAACGAAGTTTCTATATAAGGAATAATTTTCAGTTTCTCATCAACATTATCCTTACCAGACACCAACAAATTATCAAAAGTAGAATCAACAGAATCCTTAAAAGAATCACTTTCCGAGACCTTTTTTAACTCAGACTTTAAAAGTTTTTGCTCCTTGATCTTTAAATCTTTTAATTTTCTCATTATATCCAGTTGCACCAAATCGGAAAGATAATTAGAAACAACTGACAATGGTGCAACTGACTGAATACCACTTGAAGACTGTTCTATGGGAATACTGCTGTTTTCAGACGACACAGAAATATTCCCAGTCTGCTTGTTATAATGAAGAACAACATCGGAAACAGGTAATTTAAAATCAGTATTTTCTGATGTTCTAAGAGCTGTTTCATACCTCTGATGGAAAACTCTAAACATATCCGAAACTTTCTTCAATTCCTCAAAATCAGAAAGAGACAACACAGAAAGAATATTTCTTTCAGCAGGTATATACATAATCTTTGCACGATGATAGGAAGATAAATAACCATTACACTTGGGTTTCACAATTCTTTTATTCTTATATCCAAAAGAATACATTTCACCCACATATTCTATAACTGTATCATCTTTCAAATATGAATCAATTTTATGATTTGCCAGTAAAAATAAAAAATCAGCTTTTCTGAAAACTGATTCAGAATAAACTCCTTTAACAAAGGCTTTTTCTAACCATAAGAAAAGTGAATACAATTTTGCAACTGTACTTTTGCCTGTTGCTTGATTTCCAATTACAACAGTAACAGGCATTATTTCCATAAATCCATTATTTTGAGAAAAACCAGACTTTATCGGACCAAAATTTTGAATTTTCAGTTTTACCATATTTCATGTATAGTATATTATCTTTTTTCATTTAGTAAAAGTATGTAACTTCTTCGAATCACTTAAAAACTCAATGAGAGATGATTTTTTTTCCCTTTTTGCCTCATTTGTCACCATGGCATTACCTGGAACAAAGCCGAGCAAATCTTTCAATGGAAAACTTCCATCCCCATAATGCAAATGACTATCTAATTCACTTTCATAATCACCATCTGTAAGATGATAAACTTTTGGATTAAATTTTTCTTTTAATAATTTTATGTAATCTAAAGGTTCAAAACCTTGAGTTCTTGCAGCACAGATTGCATGTCCAAAATCAAGACAAAATCCCGAGTTTAACTCTGAAATAATAGAATCCAGTTCCGATATAGTTGCACCAACACAAGTTGAGCCGTCAAGCCCTTTTATCGGCTTGTTTTCGATTAAAAAACGGGAATCCACAAAAGGCTTTAACTGCGTTACAACTTCTTCACAAGTTCCATTAACACCAGAATGAAAAATGATATAATCTGCTTTCAAAGAATCTGCAAATTTAATTGATTCTTCGATTTTTGATTTATTGATTTCTCTGTTTTCTCTACATGCAAGGTTTAATCCAGCGGCAGAGTGAGGCGCATGGATACCAAAGGGAATATTAAATTGTTTCCAATATGAGACTGAATCATCAAAAGTATCTGAAATAGCAAATAATTCAATGTACTGGAATACACCTTCATCATAATAACGAAGAATGTCATCAGTATATTGAATATCTTTACTGCCAAGTTTTAAACCTAATTTATATTTCATATCTCCTAATCATATATTTTTAGTAATTTTGATTTCATAAGCTTAAAATTCTTTAATTCTATTCTTTCCATAAAGACTCAAAAAAGTATTTCCACGGAAGAATCTCAATTCCGTCAACCTTGCGCGGATATTCTTCACGGCAGACTACAATGTATCGCTTAAATATTCCTTCCTCCCGCAATGTTTTAAGCCCCTTCAGGTGTCTATCTATTACTGTATCTGTTGATTTAACTTCTATTGCAAGGTCATCATCAAGACAAAAGTCAACTTCATTGCCGCTTGTGGTACGCCAAAAAGTAAGGCGAGAACGCGGACTTTTATATGAAATCCAGGCTTTTAATTCCATGCATATAAGCTGCTCAAAATACTCCCCGAATTCTTCGTTTCCTTCGCTGGGAACAGAAATATTTTGCAGTGTACGTGCAACAGCAATGTCGAAGATGTAAAATTTTGAAACGCTCACACTTTTCCGTTTTCTACCGGCAGTGTACGGTTCTACTATAAAACCAAGCAACGTGTCTTCCAAAACCTTGTACCACTGCTTTACTGTCTGAACTGGAACTTGCGAATCACTTGCGATATTCGTATAGTTCAACAGCTGTCCGTTTGTTAATGCGGCTGTTTTTAGAAAACGTGCAAAAGCACCCAAATTGCGGGCTGTGCCCTCTGCAGCAATTTCTTCCGTAAGATAAGTTCCGATATATGAAGACAAATCTTCTTCTATGTCCGTTGAATAAAACATTGACGGCAAAAGCCCATGCTCAAAAATAAACGGCAGATTATAATTCGCATCTGTTCCAACTTCAGCAAAAGTGAACGGATGCAAATGACGCTCCCAAGCTCTTCCGCCAAGAAGGTTAGTTCCATACGACCGAAGTTTTCTTGCTGAAGAACCTGTAAGAAGAAACCGGATATTACGCTCTTCAATCAAAAGATGGCATTCGTTCAATAATTCTGGGCACAACTGAATTTCATCAATAAAAATTGCACAATCATGCAAATCAAGAAGTTCCACCTGCTCCGTTAAATAGCTGGGGTTTGTCTGTATCTGTAAACGAAGTTTTCCATTAAGAAGATTCCACTTTAGAGCAAAGGTTTCCTCCGGAAGCTGGCCAACAAGAGTTGATTTTCCTGTTTGTCTTGGTCCGAATAAAAAAAGTGACTTTTTTTTAATTAAGTCAGAAACATCAAGAATTCTCTTTGTTTTGCACTCCATAAAATCCTCTTGATGCATATTATATCATAAATAATCCAAAAATCAACTTTTCTTTAGTTGATTTTAGATAAAAATCAACTAAAGAATTATGCTTCTCTTTTTTTACGAATTCAAACCTGTCGCAGAATGTGGTGCATGGATACCAAAGGGAATCTTGAACTGCTTCCAATAAGAAATTGTTTCTCTATATGTATCAGAAATAGCAAATAATTCAATGTACTGGAATACACCTTCATCGTAGTAACTAAGAATATCATCAGTATATTGAGTATCTTTACTGCCAAGTTTTAGACCAAGATTATAGATTTCCATAGTCCTTATAAAAAGAAAGAAGTAAATACTCCTTTCCCCCAAAACCTCTCTTAAATGAAGAGATTTGCATAACTTTATCATCTGGTTTTTCTTTAAAATTCGCTGGATAATAATTCCATCCCGTCTCATATTTAGAAAAACCATTTTCAATCATATGTTTTATTGCACTCCATTGAACAACATATCCTACTTTACCTTTGAAAAGGGAAGAATCTATTGTTGCATAAGAAGCATAATAAACAGAATCTTTATAGTTCATAAAAAGACCTGCTGTCGTGTATCTATTCAAATCATTAGACCAAACTAAAACAAGAAAAGCCATTTTATTTTTAATCCATTCATACATATCAACCCAAGATTGTTCAGTACGAGTTTTTCTTCCAGAATCTATAAAATGAATATTCTCCATTATTCCAACAGAAGTTTCAAAAGAACCAATATTTTTATAATCAAAAATATCTACTCTCCACCCCCCCCTGTTATTTGTATAGTTATCTCTAAAAACTGCTTTTATATCAGCCTTATGACCTTTTCTCATTTGCCTTAACACCGAATCTTCACCAACTGTTAAATCAATAATAGAAGTTGTTTTCAAGTCAGGAAAATAAGAAAATTTTAGCAAATTAAAGTCATCGAAATTATTACAAATATTATTTTTTAACAATGGATCAATGAAAAACTTACCTATTTTTATCTTATTCCGAATAGCTAATTCATCAATATACTTTTGAACTTCTTCAAATACCTTTTCACGAACAATATCTACGTTATCATTTTTTATTGCCATGATAGGAACAGGAGTATCATAATTAGCAAACTCATCATTCTCTTTATCAGAATAAATATATTGCGAAATCAGAGGAACTACTGCAATAATTTTACCATTCTGTTTAACCATAAAAGAAAGGTTTTTGGAATTTGAATCCTCTCTACAGTCCATAATATACTTCATCCAATATGTTGTATGTCTAAACCAAGCAGAATTAGACTGTAAACAAAAATTATTCCACTCTTTTTCATTTTCTGTCGTTAAAGGCTCAAATTCCATCATTTACCCCAATACAATCTTCAAAGGCTCACCTTCCATAAAGGAAGCTGGATTTCCAGAATCAAGAGCCTTTTTATAAACTTTCATAGCATCTTCAAATACATTAAGAGTAAAATCAATATCTTTGTCCGTATGTGTATAACAAGGGAAAATATGCCAGCCCAAAAGAACTCCACGTTTTACACATTCCTGCATAAAAATTGAATTATAAAGCCAGTCATGTTTTCCTTCATAATCCGAATATCTTAAATCAAGGCGAACAGGATAGCCTGCCAAATTAATTGGTACACCAATTTTTTCTGCAAGCATATTAAAGTTATCCTGAATTTTTTTACCAGTAGCCCATAGTTTTTCTGTAACATCTTTATTTTTCAGTTCATTCATTACAGCAATACCAGCAGCAAGAGAAAGACATTCGCCACCAAATGTTGTAGAAATAAACACTTTCTTATCCGCAGCATCCATAATTTCTTTTTTTCCTGCAACAATAGACAATGGCATACCATTTGCAGCAGCCTTACCAAATGTTGCCATATCAGGTGTTACACCAAAATATTTTTGAGCACCGCCGATACTGAATCTGAATCCGTCTACAACCTCATCAAAAATCAGAACTGCACCATTTTTGTGGCAAATATCTAAGAGATTTTCCAAGAAATTATTCTCTGGAGCATCAACCTGCACAGGTTCTGTAATAATAGCGGCAATTTCATCTTTATACTGTTCAAAATATTTTTCTACAGCATCAAAATCATTGTAGTCAAATTTATGAACATATTTTTTAAGATCATCAAGGATTCCACCCTGACGAACAGATTCAGCAGCTGTTGTCCACTCATGCCAGCCATGATATTCGCCACGAAGAATATGTTTTTTTCCAGTATATGCACGAGCAATTCGAACTGCGGCTTCAGTTGCACTGGAACCAGTTTTTAGGAAACGCACTTTCTCTGCACATGGAATATTTTCAATACAAAGTTTTGCATATTCCACTTCTTCAGGAGCAACTAACGAATAGCCCATACCTCTTTCAAGCTGATGACGAATAGCATCATCAACAGGTTTATAGCAATATCCTAGAAGAATCGGACCTAAACCCATGTCATAATCTATATATTCATTTCCATCTGGATCCCAAACATGAGCATCTTTTCCGTGATCAATATAAATTGGAGAAACTCCTTTTATATGAGTCTCAGGTCCCTTGCTATAAAGTTGAACACCTGACAAAATTGTATTCTGAGCTTGTGCCCAAAGTTCATTTGATTTTGTTAATTTTCTATCTAAAATTGGTGGCATTATAAATTATCTCCTTCGTGTAATATTTTATATTTCATTTCTGCATTTATCCAGTCTTCTGGAGTATCAATATCCTGACATTCCATTTCATCTATGATATAAGCAGCTGTACTTTGAGGAACTAACGTATGCTCCTTAAACATGACTTCGATATCACAGAAATAAAACATTCCAACATCATAATATTTTGGAGTTAAATCCTGTGAACGAATATTAAGGGCAGCTCTGTCATTTGGAACAAGCAGATTATTCTCAATCTTCATAGCCCATTCAACAGGAGCTGGATATCTACACACAGGCTGCAAAGCATCAGCTTTAGAATTTTGAAATAACTCCCATGAGTTCTTCAATGTCTCAGAAGATAAAAATGGAACACATGGATATATGCAACATAATTTATCAAATTGTTTACCAAGTTTCTTATACTCATTTATAACTTCTTCAATTACATCATAAGTTGTAGCAAAATCATTTGCAGTTTTTTCACTACGCATAAATGGAACTGTCGCACTATATTTTTTAGCAACTTCGGCAATTTCTTCAGAATCTGTTGAAACCATAATTTCATCAAAGATTCCAGAATTTTTAGCTGCCTCAATAGCATAAGCTAACATAGGCTTTCCAAAAAAGTCTTTTATATTTTTTTTGGGGATTCTTTTAGATCCAACACGTGCAGTAATAATTGCTATACAACTCATTTCTTTACCTGCCACAATGCTGGATTTATATATTTTTCATCAGTAATTATGTATTTTGAATAATCAATTTCTGGAGTATTTTTTGAATAAGCCTCAAAAATTTCTTCCAAATCTTGAAGTTTTGTAACACCTAAAACCATTTTATCGACATTTTCTTGGTTCTTACAAAAATTAAGAGTATATTCTAACCTAGGTTTTGGAATTGATGATATTATCTCTTTAACTGGATTGAAATATTCTGGTATTTCATCCATTAACAATAAACCTTGAAGAAAAGTCGAACGAGTATGAATTTCAATATTTTTCTCTTTTAACTTTGGAAGAAGGGAAATAAAAGACTGGTCAACAATATTCATTGGAAATTGTACTATTTCAATTGGATATCTATCGACTAAATCTTCAAGAACCTTTGGAGAATAAACACTGACACCTATCTTCTTAACAAGCCCCTGTCCCTTATAAGATTCAAACAACTTCCATGTTTCATCATTGCATTCGTTTTCACGATGAAACATAAGACCATAAACAGAAGAAAGTTTCAAATTCTCTAGAGAAGTTTCTAATCTTGCATCACCAATCAACTTTGTAATAACCTTGAAAGAAGATAAATCAAACTGACTCAATACTTTTTCACTTTCCCCATATCCCTGAGCAGTATCCAAAGTATCAATACAATTCGATTTACAGTAGTCCAAAATTTTTGCAATTTCTTCAGGAGGAACCTGTCCATTAGTGTTAGATATTCCATAGTTTAATCCAAATTGAACCGTTCCTAATGCTATTTTACTCATCCTATAACTTCTTTCACAGCTTTAATCACAGTATCAACATCATCATCACTCAAGCCTGGATAAAGTGGCAATGAAAGTTCCTGTTCATAATATTTCTCTGCAACTGGATAATCTCCGTCTTTATAGCCGAAATTATTTTTATAATAAGGCTGGGTTGGTACTGGAATATAATGAACCTGAGTTCCGATGCCTTTATCACGAAGTTCTTTCATAACCTGTGCTCTGGATTTTCCCAAAGATTCAAAATCTATCTGAGTTACATATAAATGGAAACAGGAACATACATTCTCAGGTTCATAAGGAGTCTTAAGATATCTCATATCAGCAAAAGCCTTATTGTACATAGCAATAACTTCGCGTCTACGCTTTTTGAAAAAATCAAGTTTATTCAACTGGCTTACGCCAAGAGCCGCCTGCATATCAGTCATTCTATAATTAAATCCAAGAGACTGCATTTCGTAATACCATGGACCTGGATTTTTTGTTAAAACACCTTCGTCTTTTGTTACGCCATGACTTCGAAGCATCAGCAATTTCTGATACAGTTCATCACTATTCGTTGTAACAGCTCCACCTTCACCAGTAGTAATTGTCTTTACAGGATGAAAGGAGAAAACTGTCATGTCAGAATATTTACAGTTACCAACATAAGAACCATCTGCATACTGAGACCCAATTGCATGGGCCGCATCTTCTATAACGTGGAGATTATTCTTTTTTGCTATTGTATTGATTTTTTCCATATCACATGGAAGACCTGCAAAATGAACTGGAATCAGCAGCTTTGTTTTTGCCGAAATATGCTTTTCAATTTCCTTAGGATCAATATTATAAGAAACTGGATCAATATCTGCAAAAACAGGTTTTACATTGTTGTAAACCATACAGTTGCTTGACGCCAAAAAAGTATTAGGAGTAGTTATTCCTTCTGATCCTTCTTTTAATTCCAAAGCAGCAACTGCAATATGTAAACCTGCTGTTGCATTAGATACAGAAACACAATACTTTGCTCCAGTTATTTCACAGATTTTCTTCTCAAACGCAGTAACCGAAGGTCCCTGTGTGAGATAATCTGATTTTAAAACATTTACAACGGCTTCAATATCAGAGTCGTCAATATACTGGTGACCGTAACCTATCATAATATTAAATATTTCCTACTTTAGCCTTGTTCTCTTCAATCCATTCCTGAAGCTGAGGAATTGTCATCCATTCTTTATTGTTATCAGATGTATAGCTGAATCCTTCCGGAACTCGTTTACCACCTTTTATCATCTTTTCGATTGTTCCCCATTCACAAATTTGAGGAAGAATCTTAAAGTGTTCAGGATATTCATAAGTGTAATAAGCATCCTCTGGACTAATCATAGCTTCATGAAGCTTTTCTCCTGGACGAATACCAATTTCAACCTGTTCACACTTTTCATCAACAGCTGTAGCAATATCACAAATATTCATTGAAGGAATTTTCTATACATAAATTTCTCCACCTTCCATGTCATCAAAGGCATGCCACACAAGTTCCACACCTTGCTCAAGTGAAATCATAAAGCGAGTCATTCTTTATGAACCTGTGCCACCTGTAATCAAAATTGTTGAATTTGTTAACATAAGATTTTTCTCTCAAAATCAATTCACTACTTTTATATTATAAGTATCTTTTTGGATAAATATAATATAATCTTTATTCATTTTTTTTGCTACATCTATTGCATTATCCTTAGTAACCATAGCACCACAAGTTCTTGGAGGGATACTATATCCTGCAAAATCATTATATCTTCCAAATTGTTCTCCATCTCCCCTGTAAAAAATATTATCATCAATATACATACTATTTATTACAGGAATCCCAAACCATGCTGCAGCACATAAGTTTGGTTTTATGAAACTACGCCTCTGGATATTACCACCATCATAATCTCTATATTTTTTATACAAAGAGTAATCATCTTCAATAAAAATACAATATCTTTGTGGCTCATCTTTTATTTCATCATATATCTCATTAAAAAGATTATAAGTTTTATCAACAACAAAAGGCGATGCTTTAAACAATGCTAAAAAAGAATTTGGAAATTCACTAAAAAACTTTCCCTCATATCTGTTATGAACCACGCTTCTAGCAATATTGATGAAATTAGATTCCTTAATCATAGTCATTGAAACAAATAACAACAATATTACTGAAAAAACAAATTGAATATTCTTTTGCATCAAAATAAGAATAACTTCTATCTTTTCATATAGCCAGGTAAAATCAAACCCATAACCTAGTAAAATAATACAACTGAATAAAAATGCTGGAGTACAAAAATAAAATGCACTTCCACCATCTATCTTTAGAATAATACCTGGAATACAACTTATAAATGAAATAAAAAGAACTATTTCTAAAAAAATATTTTTTTTATGCGTATCAATCTTGTTACAAATAAAAATAACAATTCCAGGAAAAAACATAAAGATATAATGCAAAACAGCATAAAAAATATTTTTTGTATATGTTCTCACAAAATGAAACAAAACAATCGAACTTTGTGCAAGTTCAGGTTCTGGATTAGTGAAAGAATTCGATTTTGATGTCATTTTATAATAACTTAAAAATAAAAATGCATAAAAAATACACAATATCCATCTCTTATCTTTATAGAAGAAATTCCTAAAATAATAGTAACATACGCCAGCACAAAAAATAGCGCCTGCACTGATTTTGGCAAATGATAATAGTACAATAAAAAAAGGTATCAAAACAAACTGATTTATTTTGTCAAAATTCTTGAATGTCTTTAATTTATCAATTAAATAAAAATATAACATTACTAAAATCAAAGATATAAAGGAACTTTCACTAAGATAAACAGATGAATATAAAAAAAAACCTATTTTATCTGCAAATCTTGTAGTCATAAATCCAAGAAAAATTGCAATTATAAAAGAATAATCTAAAATGGATAAATCATAGGTATTAGAAAAGGTGTGTTTTGAAATTGAAGCAACTTTTAAAACAAGCCATGAAAAAATAGGCAGAAAAACAATTGGATAAATATAATTCAATGCTATAAATGCAGGAACATCAAACAAAATCGATAAAACTGCTACTAAATAATGAGCTAAACAATGATAGTATAACAAATCATTTCCATTTTGAAGTATTGAAGGATAACCATTTGTTTTTATGCTTCCTATAATTGAAGAATGATACAGAGTATCGATAAAAGTTCTGCCGTTAAAAAAGTCAGAAACAGAAGTCAATCGTAAATAGTGATTCCCCCAAATCTTCGTAATTAAGTAACATGAAACCAAAACACTCACAATTAAAAAAAATATATTATATTTTGATATTCTCAAAGTCTTGAATTTTATGCCCTTATAAACAAAACAAGAAAACCAAAAAACAAAAATTAAAAAATTAAATATAATTATTCTAGCAGTAAAAGAATTTTCCCTATTAAATAAAGAAAAAAATATAAGTACCAATTGAAAAAAACTGATTATTGCTGGTAGCAAAAAAAAATTTTGCGATATATTATTTTGCTTTAATCCATTCATAATAAATTCTCCTAGTCACACCCCTAATTTTAAACAAGCTGTAGTTTATTTTTGTATTGCATACAACACTGTTCCTGATATTTCATACCGGTATTGTCTTACATAAAATTTATATTCTGCAATATCAAAACTTTTTATCAAAAGAGCGATATCAAATAACCGGTTTATGATAAATACAAATTGCCAATGGTAGATGATTTTTTATAGTTTTTCAAGAATGTCAATTAATTCTTCAATATGCATTATTTCTGTATCATCAATAATTTCTCCATAGCCATAATCTGCTGCTATAAATTGACATCCCGCTGTTTTTTCAACACATATTCAATAATATCTCTTACCCCCCAATGACCACCATAAAATTTACTGATACATGATGCATTTTTCTTAAGAAATTTATTTATTATTTTACTGTCAGTTCAGGATTTATGACAGGGCATTTTATCTTGGAATTATCTTCGTTCATTTTTATTTTGCATATAAAAGCCAATCAATAAATTCTCTAACAGCACCTCTCCCACCTGAATGGGAACTAATGAAATCTGCTATTTCTTTTACATCATTGATGGCATCATACGGACATCCTATAATTGAACATAATTTCATTGCTTCGATATCATTTCTATCATCGCCAATATAAGCCACTTGGGAAAAATCTATTTTATTTCTTTTGCAATAATCAGTTAATTCAATACTTTTATTCTTTCCTGCATTCTGTAATACATCAGTTATACCAATCTCATTTGCTCTAATTGAGACAATTTCGGAATTCCTAGATGTCAATATTATAGATTTTATTCCTTTTTCTCTGGCGTCAATTATTGCAAGCCCGTCACGACAATAAAAACTCTTATATAATTCTCCTCTATCACTTATATTTATTGTTCCATCAGTCAAAGTACCATCAACATCGATTACTATATATTTTATATTTTCTTTTTTATTCAACAATTTTACCTACTACATTTCCAATCAATTTAATTTCATCATATAGTTTTTTAAACTGATCCAAATCCAAAGCCTGATCTTTATCACAAAGTGCTTCTTTAGGATTATGATGAACTTCAATTAAAATACCCTCACACCCCAAAGCAACACAAGCTTTAGTAATATTTGGCACTCCATACGCATATCCCATAGAGTGAGATGGATCCAAAACAACGGGTGCTTTTGTTCTATTTTTTATAACTTCAGCACCACATAAATCCAAAGTAAATCTTGATCCTGTTTCAAATGTTCTTATGCCTCGTTCACAAAAAAGTATTTGCCTATTACCTTCTTTTAATGCATAATCAGCCATTTTAAATAACTCATCAACTGTTGCACCAAAATGTCTTTTTAATAAAATAGGTTTTTTTGACTGACCAGCAGCTTTCAATAAAGAATGATCATACATAGCTTTTGCACCTATTTGAATTATATCCGTAACCTGTTCCACAGAATGAAAATTCGAAAAATCAGATGTTTCTGTTATTATTTTCATTCCAAAATCTTTTTTTACCTCCTCTAACCATTTTAAGCCATCATCTTCAGATCCTTGAAAAGCATATGGATTTGTACGGGGTTTAAAAGCTCCTGCTCTAAAAACTTTAATTCCCATTTTACTTAATCTATCAGCGGTATATAAGATTTGATCTCTATTTTCAACAGCACATGGACCAGCCATTATTCTGCAAAATTGCTTATCAAATAATTTTACCCCATCCACTAAAATATTTTCTTTTACTTGATTACTTTGAGAAATTAATTCCATTTTAATATTCCTTAATTTTTTTTAATATATTTTCAACTCTTAATAAGTCTTTTGGTGTATCTACAGAAGGGGAATTTGATTCAACTAAAAGATCATGTATTTTAACTCCTCTTTCAACGAGTCGCAGTAATTCAATATCTTCAGCTAATTCACAAGGTCCTTTGGAGTTGTTTCGATAGATTTCTAATGCTGATTTTCTAAAAGCATAAATTCCTAAAGCTTTGTAATACACAAAATCTAATGACGAACGAGGATATGGCATTGGCTGCCTTGATATATACATTATATTATCCTGTAAATCCGTTACAACTTTAGATACAGTATTATTGATTGCATCTATAGGATTATCAATTTTCGATTTAATTGTAGAACAAATATAGTCTGTATTTTCTTTCATGAATTTTATTAATTCTTCAACAACATTAGGCTCAATTAATGGCTCATCACCTTGAATATTAACATATATGTCTGCGTCGAAAGTTAATGCAACTTCAGCAATTCGATCCGTTCCAGTTTGATGCTTATCACTTGTTAAAACAACTGGAATATCATAGTCTTTACATTTATCAACTATCAACTTATTTTCAGTTGCAACAATTACAGAATCTGCATTTTTTACTTTTAAAGCTTGCTGATATGTCCAATATATCATTGGCTTACCATTAATTAATTGTAATGGTTTTCCAGGGAATCTTGTACTACCATATCTTGCAGGAATAACAATTATAACCTTATTCATAATATCTCCTTATTATTTTAACACACCATTTCTTAAATCAATAGCACCAATAAAACATCCCTTTTCGATAACAGGAATATTATTAATACCTTTCATTTCTGAAAATAAAATAAAATACAATTCATCTAACGTATATTCAGAAGATATAGTAAATGGATTTTTATTCATTAAATCCTCAGCTTTTAAATCAAAAACAGTTTTTTGATATTTAATACAACTTCTTCTTATGTCTCCATCGGTAATAATACCAACTAATTCTTTATTCTTAACAACATAAACAATTGCTTGTCTATATTTATTTATAGTCGTAATTATGTCAATAAAACATGTATTAATACCAATAATAGGAAGTTCATTTAATGTATTCATAACCCTTTTTACATTTATGTTAAATTCATTTCCATATTTCAATGTATAGATTCGTTGGTACAGTTCATTTTTGTTTTTACACAAGAAGGAACCTGAAACAAGTAAGTCTACACCAATATTAGTAAAAATTTCTCCAATCTCTTTATTAATTCCCCCATCAACACCAATAAATAGATTAGGGTATTTTTTCTTAAAATTTATTACTCTGGCAAAATTAGCGTCATCAAATTTTGCTCCACTTACTCCTGGTTCGCTACACATAAAGATAATTTGAGAAATATCATTAATATATTTTTCTATTTCCTCTATTGGAGTTTTTGTAGTAATAGCTATTCCAGTTCTGGTTTTTAGTTTCTTTGGTAATTCTTTAATAATATTTTTATCAACCAAATTTTCATATTGAAGATTCAAAAATTTAACATTCACTTTGTTTAATATGTCTATATCATCATCATTTATAGTATTAAAAATTAAATGTATATCTAGTGGCAATAAATCATTCTGATTAAATTCAAGTAAATTTTCAATTTTAAAGTTTTTTCCATCTTGAAAAATATCAATATGCAGAACATCAGAATATGCATATGTTAATGTTTTAGCATAATCAAAATAATCATTCTTTTCTGATAAAACTGAAGCTGAAACTAACATCAAAATTCTCCATTCAAACTTATATTTTTAATTTCAAATTTACTATCAATAAATTTTGAACAAAAATAAATCTGCTGTGTTTTATATTTCATTGGAAACAAAACAGGAGCGCCATTACTTTCTTCAAACAACCCCTCAAATTGAATCAATTCACAAGTCAAGCCAAATAAATCAAAGTTCAAAATTAGAGAAGTTTCTGATAACAAAATTACTTTTTTCTCTTTTAAGAACGGCAATAAAACCTCCGCAGGTATTCCTTTATTAATTTCAATAAATTCTAGACTTTCAGAAAAAATTATAAGTGTCGATTTCCCTTGGATGTTTTTTTAATATTATTTTCGAATAATTTGAATTTAAATAAGCCTCAAAACTTTTTTTATACTTATTATAATCAATCACATAATCTGATAAAGGTCTAGTAAATACAATTGCATCTATTTCACTTAATTTTCATAAAAGCACCTTCTTTTTAATAAGAGTCGATTAAATCAAATATAATCAACATTCTCTCCATTTATCATTGATTTGTTTAATATGATTATATGGAGAACCTGGTCCAAAATCTGATTCAAATGATTTTACAGTATCTTTAATCATATCTCGATACTCTGGTCGATATTCATTTTCATCCACGTATCCTTTCTGAATACAGAAACAAAGTCTGTCCATAGCATTAAAATAGCTTTCCTTTGTTGTATTTACAAAAGTCTCCATAATTTCATTTGCTTTACCACTTTCAGAAGCCACTATATAATCATTATTAGCTTTATCAAATTCTAATTTTCTTGAATTCAATTGAGTTTCTATTTCCAAAACAATTTTTAGTGACTCCTTTGACTGATTAGAAACTGCCAATGCAACCTGTTCTTTTAATCCACTTAGTTGTTTATAAGCAAAATACAATCCAATCCCTGTAATTACGCAAGAAACGATCGAAGTAATATCTTGAATATTTATCATTTATTTTTTCCTATTCTTAACCTTAATTCTATTTGCCATCTGAGCCAATTTTAATGTCGCTTCATTAGACTGAGATTCCTGTAAAAATACTCTACCATAGATATACTGTTTTTCATCTTCAGACAAAGAAAACTGCCTTACAAGATAAGAAATGAGTCTATTCGCCTCACGAGCAAAATTGGGGTCATGAACACTTATTCGTCTTAATTGCTCTGAAAAATACTCCCCTAAGTCTTGTAATGTTTCTATATCATTTAACTCCATTTTTTCTCCCTTCTTTTATAAGCAACATCTATACCTTTTTTTTAACTTTGATAACCCGATCGAATCATAGGTTTTCCTAAAGTATCAGCAATTGGTTTTCCTGGAAATCGAGAAGATTTATATCTTGCAGGTATTACTCCAATAATTTTCATAAAAAAAAATCTCCTACCAATTTAATTTTATATATTAAGTTATTTATAATCATTATTATTCATAAACAATATCAACAATAAAAACAAATAATTAAATATAAAACTTCATTATGATATGTAATATAATATATATATCATATTATTTTATATATCTATTATTTCATATTTATCTTTAACAAATTTCTCTAAATATTCTTTCTTCTCTAATAGAGTACAATATTTTGACTTTAATGTTAATAAATTAAAATCATTAAAATTATAAATAATCACTTTCAATGTAAAGGCCTTAATTCCGATTATAACGCTTGAAATTTCATCAAAGCAACAAACAGTATCTTTCATAAAAGGGAAAAAAACTTCTGCAGGGATATGACTATTTAAATAATTAACATCTACATCAGCTGGAAAATTATAATCTATCGTATCACGAGGATGCTTTTTAATAAAAACGGTCTTAAAATTTTCTGATATAATATTAATCAACTTAGTTGAATATTTTTTATAATCATCCAAAAAATCAAACAAAGGAGTTGTAAAAAAAATAATAGAATCTTTAGGAATAATTATATTATTCAATTCTGGATAAATCTTCTTAAGAAAAGATTGATAAACTTGTAAAGATTTTTCATCCAATAAAAACTCATTTATTTGCATAAAATTTCTATATTCCAATGCACCTTTATTCGTCACATATTTATAACAATTCTTTGTAGGGGAAAAATAAACACTGCCTTTAGCAAAATAACCAAGCCTAGCCATAAGAACACATTGAAAATTAACAAATGAGAAAAACGGAAAGACAGCATTTTTCCACCTAAAACGTTTGATTGTATAATCACCTACTCCGTCTTCAAAATATATTACATCTTTCTCTTTTCCAAAAGTAGCTAGCATCCCTGATATAAAACCTGTATCAATATTTGAACAAAGAATTTCATATTGATCTATATCGCTAACATACTTATTCAATATATTCTTACAGCATTTTTTTCTTAGCCCAATAATTGCGAAAAAAAACATGTAAAAAAATAAACCAAGTTTCTTAATTACAGGAAGTTTAATATACTCAACATTACCAACAAAAATATTCTTAAACAAACCTGTCTTTTCACAATATGAATGCATATATTCTTCGCCATTCTCAACTGGCAAACACAAAACATCCCATTCTGCGGGGAAATCATTCATGCAATAAAACTGTAAAAACTGCATAAGAGCATGAGGATCATAACAAACGAATAAACCTTTCTTCATTTTACATTACCTGTGGAATTTTACTTATCATATTTCTAATCTTACCATTTGGATCAGGAGGTATCACGTCAAACCATTCAAATTTAATATTCAAACCCTTAAATTCTTTGGAATAAGCTTCTGTTAAGTATTTTTCAAGTTCACCTTCTGTTTTTTCTGTTGAAATATCTTTTACAACTTGAATTAATATTGTATCATCCGTTTCTTGAATGAATCTAATTTGAAAAATATCTTTCAACTGTAAAGTAATATCATCAAGATTCATATAAATAGTAACATGCCCATTTTTCCAAAAGAAAGTGTCATTTTTTCTACCATTTATTTTTTTTATAACTTTATGACCTTCACAAATATCTAAATCAACATAATCACCTATTTCATAATTTATTAATGGATACCGCATTCTGTACAAAGGTGTTACTAGAAGATTTCCATTTCCCTTTTCTTTTATCTCTTGGTTAATATCAACCAAAACATACACTGAACTTTCATTAATATTATAATATGAATTATTAGGACATTTTACAGCAAAACTAGCCATTTCTGAACATCCATAACCATTTATTAAACCATCTCCATATACTGATTTTAATATTTTCTCAGAAAGACCATCTATATTTTCACCATTTGGAACATAGTATTTTGGTTTAAACAACTTTGCATTATTTGCCAATACCCATTGAGCTATATATATCAATTCAGAACTATTTGCTAAAATAAAATCAGGTTTATATGCATTAATTTTTTCTACAATTTTGTTTCTTTCCCATCTTGTATTAAATACCGCTCTTCTAAGAATTCCGAATTTCTGAATTAATGATTTAGAGCCTACAGCAGAATCACCAGGTTGACGAGTCAAAGTTTTTCCAAAAAATGGATTATAGCCACCTTTCATCCAACAAAACAAATCCATCATATAATGCTGTGCATATTCCTTTGGAGGAAAAATATTAGTTGTCGGAATACCTGTAGATCCACCTGTGGCTGTCTTATGATAATATTTTGCTTCTTCTGTTTTTAATTCTTCATTCATCCATTCCCTATATTCAGCTTTTGTCAGCGGGGGAATCTTTGCTAAATCTTCAACTGTTTTTATATCAGTAGGTTGAATTCCTACAGAATCAAATTTGTTTTTATAAATAGGAATTTGATAAGCCTGTTTTATAAGTTTTCTTAATTGTTTGTTTTGATATTTTTTTATCGCTTTAGGACTTCGCTTATCCCAAAAAGACATTTTGATAATATAATACAAGCAATAAAAATTGAAAAGTTTATCTTGTAATTTAAATCGATTCATATATATCTTCCTCCAAATATCAATCATTATACATATCAGAAAAATAATTTCTGAAACTATAAGGATTTATATCATTATCCTTATATAAAGAGTCAGCACATTTATTTAATAAATCATAATCCATTGATGTTTTATTTTTTTCAGAATATGCAATTATAAGTCTCATCGGATCTACCTGCTTTTCATTACTACATTTATAAATATCCTTTAAGAAACTTGAATGAAAACCTGTATATCCGCAAATTAAATCAAGAGGATGCATTAAAAATTTGTTTGTAGCATCTTTTATGCAGTCATATCCCCATTCTAACAAACATGGAATATCTATATCTTTGCAATACCCCGCCTTTTTTAAAGCCATAATCAATTGCTCCGAAGGTGCATTTCCGATGCTTCTTCCTAACCCCTGAAATGTACAGTCAATAAATTCAAATCCTAAATCAACACATTTTATACTGCTTGAAACTGCAAGGCCTAAATTATTATGACCATGAAATCCTAATTTCACATTTGTTTTTTTTCTTATCGCATTATAATAATCTTCTAAAGTTTGTTCCATCATACAGCCTGCTGAATCAACAATATAAATAGCATCTGCTCCAGCATTCTGTGCGATACAAACTGCCTCTGAAAAAATCTCTGGACTGACAACATATGATTTCATATAGTTTGTCATAACTTCTAAATTATTTTTCTTTGCTTCCTTAATATATGGAACAGCTTTTTCCGGTGAATCTGCATTTACTCCAATCCTAACAAATGAAACACCATTATCTTTTGCTTTTTTTAAATCATCATATGTTGCAATCCCAGGAATACAAAAGAAACCATATTTAGAGTTCTTTAAAGTATTATTTGCGATATGCATATATTCTTCATCAGACAGAAGTGATTCTCCGTGTTCTTTTGAGCTTGCGTTTAGTCCTAATCCGTGTCCAATTTCTATATATTCAAAACCAAGACGTTCTACTTTAGAAATAATTTTCTCGACATCTTCTTTTGTCCATTTAAAATCTACAGCATAACTGCCGTCTCTGATAGTACAATCCAATAAATGCATATTAATTTTTTATTAACTCCAGTAAATTATGTCTTTTACAAACAATTACAGCAATAAGACATATAATTATAAAAGAATAAACAATATATCTAATTAATACACTATTATACACAAAAATAGAAAAAACACACATCATAAAAATCATGATAATATATAGAATTGAATACAAATCAGAAAATAAATTTTCTGCAATCCTTTTCAACACAATTCTATATAAAACAGTTTGTACCAGCATAGACAACAAAGATGTATAAGCTGCCGCAATAGCACCAAACTTTTTTATAAAGAAATAATTCAAGATAACATTAATTCCGGCAGAAACTGCAACACACAAAGAAACCATGCCAGTTTTTTTATTATAATTAATTATATCGCAATGAAGTGCATTTACAACACTTAATGAACAAGCAAAAACAAATGGAACTATATATCTAAAATCCCAGTATTGCTCTGGCGTACATAATTTTATGAATTCCGGGAAAATCATTAATAACATGCAAATAATCAAAACAAAAAACAAATAATACCATTTCTGTCCTGTTCTTGCAGCTTCGGTTCTTTTTGTATCTAAGGCATTATAAATCCATGCTGTTACAGAAGCAGAAACTGCAGAAAGAATAACTACCAGAACATTACCAATATTATACATAAATCCATAAACAGCAGTTGCATCCGCACTGACCATTGAAGTAATCATAATGTTATCAGCATTACTCATAGCAAGAGAAGAAATACTTCCAAGCATAGATGGTATTGAGATTTTGAGTGCATATCGGTAGTACTCTTTATTTACGAATTGATTTCCACTTTTAAAAATTATAAAACCAAGAATAAATGAAATAATTAATAACGGACTCGTACTTCCAAAAATTCTTTCATAATATGAATTTCTTGCAAATACAATAATGAAAATTATTGAAAATAGTACAGGTAAAACATTTTGCAAAATAATTAATACACTTCGTAATTTATAATTCCCATTTAAATTTTCATAAGTATTAAAATAATTAATGACAAAAAATGAAAAAGAATGAATTAAAGCAATTAGTAAAAGCAATTCCGAATAATTATATTTTGTAAATTTATTTATAAAACAGCAAATAAAAAAACAAATACACGAAATTATCAAAAAAATAATTAATGACAGAAAAAATACAGAAGATCGAAATTCAGTTCTATTTTCCTTAAAATCAAAATATCCCTTCTGAAGGCCAATGAATAAATTTCCACATACAAAAGGGCCTGATAAAGATACAATAGAATAATATGTAGTATATAATCCATAACTATTTGTATCCATCAGATGAGTAAATACAATGCTGCCAATAAATAAAATTGAGTACCCCACACCTATAGCAACCATATACCACAAAGAAGAAACCAGATATTTATTAATTTTAAAATTGAACATTATTTATTTTCCAATAATTCTTTTACCACAGCAATAATATATTCAATATCATTAACATCATAACGCTGATCTAATGGCAAAAAAATAGTATTATTCTTTAAGAAAGTTTCAAACTGAATTTTATCTTCATTTTCATTCATATTCCACAAGGTTGGAACATAAATTTTTTGTTTAACCAATTCATTTTTAATATTTTTACCGGCATTTAATGGATAAAGATAAGGTATACTTTTTTTTTCACATTTAATATGATTAATCGAATTAAAGGCTTTATAAAAAAGTTTAAAATTTTTATGACGAATCTTTTTTATCTTTTTATAATTAATTCTGGACAATAATTCTTTTGAAAATACTGACATGCCTGCATAATTATTATTAAGAAAATCATCAATTTCTTTTTTTTCAGAATAACAACTGTTTGTACCTTCTTCTAAAGATTTAATTAAATAATTAGAAATAGAATTTGAATAAGATTGTTGATATGGCGATTTGATTATTTTTTTTGTTATTAAATATCCGCCATCTGCAACTCCAAAGAATTTTTTACAGGAATAAAGGTTATAAACATTCTCTCTTATAACAGGTTTGCTGTAAAATGAATGTGCATTATCTACAATAAAAAATGTATTTTTATTTTGATTAATAATCTTCTTTATTTTTTTATCCATTACCCCAAAATAGTTTACAATATAAATTACTTTATTATTTAAATTATTTAACACAGGCAACAAATCTTTATCTATATTATAAAAATGAATTTCATTAAAATTATTTTCTAATTCTGCTATTACATTTGGGCATAAATAATAGGGAACAAAAATAGTTTCTGATTTTAAATCTTTTTTGATTAAAGAAATAGCAGCTTTTACTGTATTAAATGAAAGTAAATTATACATTTCATAGTATTGACCATAATGATCAGAGACATTTAATTCAAATGGTAAAAATCCGCCGTATTCTTTAACTTGTTTTTCCATTTTTATTCAACATTGATTTTTTCTTTAACTATAAACTGCGGCTGCCTGTTCAAACTTATATAAATACGTCCAACATATTCCCCAATTAAACCAAGAAACAAGAATGAAAAACCAAACAAAAATACCATAATTGCCAATGTAGAAGCATAACCTGCAGGGACAGCCGGATGAATCAGCTTATTAATTATAGTCCATATTCCATAAATGAAACCGGCAAAAGCAATAAATAAACCAGATATAGTTGCAAAGCGAAGTGGTTTGATGGAAAAATTTGTAAACCCATTCAACCATAAATTAATCATTTTAGACAATGAATACCCTGATTTTCCAGACAAACGTTCTCTATGAGATACTTCGACATTACAAGCATTCTTGGAAACCCTAAGCATAAGCCCTCCCAAATAAGGATAAGGATTTTCATACCGAAGCATATCATCAGCAACAAATCGTCTGATGCACCAAAATGTAGTCAATTCAAGTCCTTTGGGTTTATTTATTAAGGAAGTAGCCATTGTTTCATTTGCAAAAGTACCAAATTTTCTAAAAAGGGAACGCTTTTCCCTTACAGCATACTTGGCTTCTACTATATCAAAACCTTCTTCAATTTTTTCAAAAAGTTTTGGAAATTCAATAAATGGAGTCTGTCCATCATCATCACCACAAACAATATAATCTCCTGTGGCAAAATGAAGTCCTGCCATTACAGCAGAAGGCTGCCCAAAATTACGTGCAAGATTAATTCCTTTAATACGAGAATCCTCTTTTGCCAATTCTGTAATCTTTCCATAAGTAGTACCATTTGGAGAACAGTCATTGACCAAAATAATTTCATAAGAAAATTCAGACAATTGATTCTTCATCATGTCGGAAATTTCATCTGTAACGGCTTTTAATGTATTTGTGGAATTGTAGCATGGAATAATAAAGCTAAACTTTTCTAAACTCATAAAAAACACCTTATTTTTTGAATGTAACTCTAACTTTATCAAGAATATCTGTCATTTGGATTTTCAAAGCCTCAAAGTCAGTTCCACCAATAATAAAGTGACCAGGTCTCATACGCCCAAATTTTAGTGGTTCAAGAACCTGTCCAGGCTTTACATTCAACTGAAAGTCTATCATATTAGATGTAGATTCCAACACTTCTTTTCCATTCACCTTATCTACTGTTCCAACTCCAAAATCAAAAAATCTCATGATAGAATAATGATTTTCGAGATATCCCATATCAAACACAGGGAAATCAATTTTTTCATCAAGAGCTTGACGAATCAAAAACTCATAATTATCAAGTCCAGACATAAAAGGAACAATTTTACCGGACAGATTGCTTCCACCACCCCTAGCACCAGATTCGATCAAATAAAACTTACCGTTTTCACATTTGTATTCAGAATGGCACAATCCAAAAGGAAGTCCAGCAGTTTCAATCAACAAACGATTTTGTTCTCTCATTTGGTCATAATCATAAACAGGGTGCTTATATGAATAAGTCTGCATTCTGGAAACATTTGGATTTTGTTCATACATTTCTTTAATTGAAATAGTCATTGGATGATATTTTCCATTTACAATCATACCATCAATTGTGAATTCATCTCCACCAACATATTGTTCAATTAAAAACTGCTTGCGGCAATTAGACCATGCAAGAGTTTCATCCACATGTTCTTTTATATCTTCCTTTTTTGTAATAGTAAAAACGCCCCTACTAGATTGATTATCTATAGGCTTAATTATAGCTTTTTCATAATTTTCAAAAAATGAAGCAGCTTCTTCATATGTAGAACATAATTTAAAATCAGGAACAGAAATTCCATGTTTCTTGCAGAAGACACGCTGTTTAGACTTATCAGAAAAAAGAGAAGCCAACTCTGTCCCGATTCCTCTAAGTCCCATTTTTTCATTGAGATAAGCAACAGTAGGAACAGCAATATCACTTTGATCTGAAATAATTGCATCAGGCTGATACTTTTGTGCTATTTTTAAATTAGTCTCTTTATCAAGTACATTTGCTACTTCACAGAAATCTGAATAAGGAAATGCAGGTGAATCTTTGTATAAATTTGAGCAAATTACAGTATGCCCAAGTTTTTTTGCCTTTTTTATAAGTTCAATCTGCCAGTCACCACCGGCAATCACCATAATCTTAGCCATTTATTTTTCTACGCTAAAAAACGCTCCAATCACATTCATTACTTCTATAACCATCTCTTCACCCATTCCATACCACAACGGTAAACGAACAAGCCGTTCGCTTTCTTTTGTGGTATAAACATCTTCTTCAAAAAAGCGACCAAATCTAACACCAGCCGGAGAAGAATGGAGTGGAATGTAATGAAAAACACAGCCTATTCCGTTTTCTTTCATATACGAAATGAATTTCGTACGTTCTTCCAAGTCCTTGCACTTTATGTAAAACATATGGGCATTATGAACACAGCCATCGGGAATAAAAGGAAGCTGTATTCTGTCATTAAGAGTCTTGAATGCTTCGTTATAGCGATTCCAGATTTTAAGCCTTGAATCATTAATTTCTTCTGCCATTTCAAGCTGCGGCCAAAGATATGCAGCATTTAATTCACTTGGCAAATAACTTGAACCGTAATCAACCCATGTATATTTGTCAATCTCGCCACGCCAGAATTTTGAACGGTTTGTTCCCTTCTCGCGGATAATTTCAGCCTGTTCGATGTATTTTTCATCATTGATGACGATGGCACCGCCTTCACCCATGCTATAATTTTTAGTTTCATGAAAAGAATAACAGCCAAAATCACCTATTGTTCCGCAGTATCTGCCTTTGTATTTAGACATTACAGCCTGTGCCGCATCTTCAACAACCTTCAGATTATGCCTTTTTGCAATATCCATAATTGTGTCCATCTCGCAGGCAACACCGGCATAATGAACCGCAACAATAACTTTTGTTTTTGGAGTGATTGCTTTTTCAATCAGCTTTTCATCAATATTCATTGTGTCAGGGCGAACATCTATAAATACAAGCTTTGCGCCACGCTGAACAAATGCATCGGCTGTTGAACAGAATGTATAGGAAGGAAGGATTACTTCATCGCCAGGCTGAACATCGCAGAGGATTGCAGCCATCTCCAATGCCGTTGTACCAGAAGTTGTAAGAAGGACTTTTTTTGCATTGAATTTATTTTCAAGCCATGCATTGCATTTCTTTGTAAACTCACCGTCACCACAGATTTTGTGGGTTGCAATGGCTTGGGCTATATATTTTTCTTCTTTTCCTGTTGCAGGAGGTACGTTAAATGAAATCACAAGTTACCTCTCTGCAAAAAAAAAGCATCTCCGTAAGAAGTTAAAACACACCCACAGAAATGCTTTAAAACAGGAATAACACTCTTGATAAAAGAGTGTACAATTGCTGAATTGCTGAATTGCTGAATTGCTGAATTTTGGCGTATATTCATTTAAGTGTCAATTCCCCTTAAGAATTCTGGTGAATAATCTAAATATTTCCTACTTTAGCCTTATTCTTTTCAATCCATTCCTGAAGCTGAGGAATAGTCATCCATTCTTTATTGTTATCAGATGTGTAACTGAATCCTTCTGGTACGCGTTTTCCACCTTTTATCATTTTTTCAATAGTTGACCATTCACAAATCTGTGGAAGAATCTTAAAATGTTCCGGATATTCATAAGTATAGAAAGCATCTTCCTGACTAATCATAGCTTCATGAAGTTTTTCACCAGGACGGATTCCGATTTCAACCTGCTCACACTTTTCATCAACAGCCTTTGCAATATCACAGATGTTCATAGAAGGAATCTTCTTTACATAGATTTCTCCACCTTCCATGTCATCAAAGGCATGCCATACAAGTTCTACACCTTGCTCAAGTGAAATCATAAAACGAGTCATGCGCTTATCTGTAATTGTAAGCTTTCCAGATTTTGCAGTTTCCATAAAGAAAGGAATTACAGAACCGCGGCTTCCCATTACATTACCGTAGCGAACAACTGCAAATTTAGTTCCGTTTCCACCAGAATATGAATTTCCTGCTACAAAAATCTTATCTGAACAAAGTTTTGTAGCACCGTAAAGATTTACAGGCTTACATGCTTTATCTGTAGAAAGAGCAACTAATTTTTTTACACCTTTATCAATACAAGCATCAATGAGATTCATTGCACCATGAACATTTGTCTTGATACATTCAAAAGGATTGTATTCAGCAGTCGGAACGATTTTTGTAGCTGCGGCATGAACAACGTAATCAACTCCATCCAAAGCACGCATAAGTCGTTCTTTATCACGAACATCACCAATGAAGAAACGAACACGTGGATCATCTTTAAATTTTTTAGCCATATTCCACTGTTTCATTTCATCACGTGAATAAATAATAATTTTCTTTGGATTATATTTCTCCAGTGTCATCGGCACGAATGTATTTCCAAATGAACCTGTGCCACCTGTAATCAAAATTGTTGAATTTTCTAACATGTTATTTCCTCTATTTCAGGTATATATGAAGTCATGGCTCCACGATTTTCGCCACGCTTTGAAAAAGAATCCTTCACTTCAAACCTACAGCAATATTTTGGAGAATCTATAGTAAAATTTTTCAAGTCCATATTACTTGTAAAATTTACATAAAAATCATAGATTCCGCAAGATAACATTCCTGCCCTAATCTTAAATTTAAAAATATGTTTTCCCTCTGACATATTTGACATCAAGTCAGTTTTACATTCTCTTGAATCAAATATTATCAACGGTCTATTTTGTGCTGTGTAAACAACAAAATAGCCATAAAGTCCAGGAACTGTTTTCCTGACAATACATTCCATGTAGACAAAAATATCTCTCTGAGCCTCAAAAATCTGAAAATTATTTCCAAATTCATCTATAATCTTCACAAGTCTCAGTTGAAAATCTTTTGTGCCGTCTTCCATAAATTCTTTGAAGGCCGAAAGGGACATTCCTGACTCTGAACGGGCATCCGATAAATACAGTTTTATAGCAGTTTCCAGTTCTCCTGCATATTTTATTTTTCCATGGTTCAATACAATTCCTGTATTACAAAGATTTCTAATTGCATCCATATTATGACTTACAAACAACACCGTTCTTCCCTCGCCAGTGCTCAGTTCGTTCATTTTTCCAAGGGCTTTTTTCTGGAATGCAGCATCACCTACTGCAAGAACTTCATCGGCAATGAGGATATCGCTGTCCAGATGAGCCGCCACCGCAAAGGCAAGACGCACATACATTCCGCTTGAGTATCTCTTTACAGGAGTGTCTATGTGCTCACCGATTTCACTGAATTCGATGATCTGTTCAACCTTCTTGTCGATCTCTGATTTTTTCATTCCAAGGATTGCACCGTTCATGTAGATGTTTTCACGACCTGTCATTTCCGGATGGAATCCCGTGCCAACTTCCAGAAGGCTTGCAACACGTCCGTTTATTTTTATGTTTCCCTCGGTTGGTGTGGTGATCTGGCTCAGGACCTTGAGCAAAGTTGATTTTCCGGCTCCGTTGTGCCCGATGATTCCGACACGGTCTCCCTTCTTGATTTCAAAATTCAAATCCTTGAGTGCCCAGAATCCTTCCTTGCTGTCCTTATAGGTTGAACCGATTTTTGCATTAGGGTCCTCTTTACCGAGCAAACGTGCAAACCAGGACTGCATGTCCTTAAAAAGAGTTCCGTTATTTATTACACCCAGGCGATAGTACTTGCTCAGGTTTTCTACTTTAATTGCTATGTCCGACATAAATATCAATTCATAATTCATAATGCATAATTCATAATTATACACTATAAAATATTCTCCTTTAATTGTGCATTATGCATTCAGCATTATCATTATATAACGTCCACGAAGTTTCTTTCATTTCTTGAAAAAAGAATGAGTCCAAGAATCAAAAGAACAACAGTTTCTCCAAGACTTACAGCAATCATTTCCGTGGAGATGCTTCCTGCCCCGTAGAATGCCATCCTGAAAAATTCAACAGGAGCACACATGGGATTAAAATATACAAGAGAGCGGAACATTCCTGGAATCTGGCTCAATGGATAGACAACTGGTGTTGCATACATTGCAAGCTGAAGTCCAAATGCCAGAAGAATGTTCAGGTCCCTGTATTTTGTAGTCAAGGAACTTATTATAAGCCCAAGACTTCCGCCAATCAGACCAACCCACAAAAAAATAAGTGGAGCCGTAAGACACAAAAGGGAAATATTGATCTGTGTTTTCTTTACAAAGACATAGAACAGAATAAACACGCACAGCAGAAGAAACTGAATGAAAAGCCTGATTGCCTCAAAGCCGCACTTTGCGACAGGAGCTGTCAAACGCGGAAAATATACCTTTCCGAAGATTCCCTGGTTTGCAGTAAAGATGGAAGCACATCCGTTGAGACATCCGGTAAAATATGTCCAGAGCATTGTTCCTGCATAATAAAACAGGAGCATAGGTATTCCATCCGTACCCACACCTGCCATGGTTCCAAAAACAAATGAATACATTATCGAAGAAATAATTGGCTGAACAAGATACCATATAGGACCAAGGATAGTCTGCTTGTACTGGACGGTGAAGTCTCGCCTAATGAACATCAGTATCAAATACTTGTAGTCCCATACGCTTCTTAAATGCAGGTCAAACAGCTTTTTCTTTGAGGAAATTATTTTGTCCCAGTGTTCTTCTTTGATTTCTTTTTCTTCCATAATAAACTATCTCTTATGCAATATTTTTTCCTGCTTAACATATTCTAAGTCATGCTGCATCATGATGTGAACTAGTTCTGGGAAGGTTGTCTTTGTAGGGTTCCAGCCGAGAACTGTCTTTGCTTTTGTAGGGTCACCGAGCAAAGTCTCGACTTCTGCCGGGCGGAAATACTTCGGGTCTACTTCAATCAGCACTTCACCTGTGGCCTTGTTGTATCCCTTTTCATTCACGCCTTCACCCTTGAATTCAATTTCAATTCCGGCTTCACGGAATGCATACTGGCAGAATTCACGGACACTATGCTGTTCACCAGTTGCAACTACGAAATCATCAGGCTTGTCCTGCTGCAAAATCAACCACATACATTCAACATAGTCCTTTGCATATCCCCAGTCTCGGAGGGCATTCAGGTTACCGAGATAAAGTTTCTTCTGCATTCCCTGGGCAATTCTGCTTGCTGCCAGTGTGATCTTGCGTGTTACGAAAGTTTCTCCACGGCGCTCTGATTCATGGTTGAAGAGGATTCCGTTTGAGCAGAACATTCCGTAGCTTTCGCGGTAGTTTTTCATAATCCAGAAACCGTACATCTTTGCAACGGCATAAGGGGAACGGGGATAGAATGGAGTTGTTTCTTTCTGGGGAATTTCCTGGACCTTTCCAAAAAGTTCAGATGTGGAAGCCTGATAGATGCGGCACTTTTTTTCCATTCCAAGAAAATGCACCGCCTCAAGAATGCGGAGAACTCCAGTTGCATCACAGTCTGCAGTGAATTCAGGAACCTCAAAGGAAACCTGTACGTGAGACTGGGCTGCAAGATTATAGATTTCATCCGGCTCAATTTCGCGGATTATGCGAATCATGCTTTCAGAATCAGTCATATCTCCGTAATGAAGCTTTACCTTACGATTTTTGTGCATGTCTTCAATGGCATCTTCAAGATAAAGATGCTCTATGCGACCTGTATTGAAAGAAGAAGAACGGCGGATGATTCCGTGAACTTCATATCCCTTTTCCAAAAGAAATTCAGCAAGATATGAACCATCCTGTCCTGTGATACCTGTAATAAGTGCTTTTTTCATAAACTCTTAATCCCAAAAAACAGAATACCCCTGATATTGTATTTTTCAGAGATTCCTTATAATAATTCATTATATTTGATATTTCAATAATAATCCACAGTTTTCCATTTCTATAGTCATATATATAGAAGAAAACACACTGTTGAACATAATCATTTCTTGTGCAAAAATGTGCTCTGACAACTTTAGACAAGAGAGAGTACTCATGAAAAAAACATTTATTTTCCTTTTTGCCGCAGCAGTTCTTACAACAATTGTTTCCTGCACAAGGCAAAACACTGCACAATCATCCAAAATAAAAATCACCTGTACAACTTTTCCAAACTATGACTGGACCAGAGAAATAACCAGGGGAATTGCTGGCATTGACCTTAAGCTTATTGTTTCAGACGGAACAGATCTTCACAGCTTTCAGCCATCAGTTAACGATATAGTAACCATTCAGACAACGGATATTCTTGTATTTACGGGAGGAGAAAGCGATGAATGGGTTCTTGATGCCATAAAAAATCCCATGAACAGGAATCTAGTTCCAGTGAACCTTATGTCTCATCTTGCGGAACGGCTTCAAAAGGAAGAAAATGAGATAAATGACCATGAATGTGACCATGAATGTGATGATGCGGAAAATGACGAACACATCTGGCTTTCACTCAAAAACGCACAGGCCTCCTGCCAGACAATCTGCACTGCCTTATGTGAAAAAGATCCTGCACACAAAGACTCATACCAGCAAAACACTCATTCATACCTGGAAAAACTTTCAGCACTGGACAAGAACTATGCCGATGTGATTTCCGGATCAAAGAAAAAGTCAATTGTTTTCGCAGACAGATTTCCATTCAAATATCTTGCAAGTGACTACGGCCTTTCACATTTTGCCGCTTTCAAGGGATGTGCTGCAGAAACCGAGGCATCATTCCAGACCATAGCAATTCTTGCACAGAAACTAAACGAGCTGGACCTGAACTGTATTATCAAAATTGAAGGATCATCCGACTCGCTTTCAAAAACCGTGCTTAAAACCTCAGGCAGGTCAAATGGCAGGATTCTGGTTCTTGACTCAATTCAATCAGTGACAAAAAAACAAATTGACGGCGGATACACATATCTGGATGCCATGGAAAGCAATCTGAAAGTAATTCAGGATGCACTAAACTAACCGGAGACTAAAAATGAATCTACTTTCTGTGTCAAATGTTGCAAGAATTGGAAGGGAAAAACCTTTGTTTACTGAAGTTACTTTTGGACTCAACGAGGGTGACAAGGCCGCACTTATTGGAAAGAACGGATGCGGTAAATCAACTTTATTGAATACAATTGCAGGAGTGCTCCAGCCTGATGAAGGAACTGTAGTCCTTAACAAGGAAGCCGGAGTTTCTTTTCTTCCGCAGACACCGCTTTTTGACAGGGAAGACACCATTCGCGCCCACATTTTCAAGAGCAATTCCGCCAAGCTGAACATCATCCGCGAATATGAGGATCTATGCCACTCAATGGAAATTGATTCATCTGCAAAGGTCCAGAAAAAATTTGATGAAGTCACCGAAAAAATGAATCAGAATGACTTGTGGAACTATGAGTCCCAGGTTAAGTCCATACTCACTACCCTGGGGATCAATGACCTTGACCGCAAGATGGGTGAACTTTCAGGGGGAATGATCAAGAAAGTTGCTCTTGCACAGGTTCTTGTTGAGGACACAAAACTTCTTCTTCTTGACGAGCCTACAAACCATCTGGACATAACAACAATTTACTGGCTCCAGAATTATCTTGCAAACACCAAAAGATCAGTTCTCATGGTTACCCACGACAGATACTTTCTTGATGCAGTCTGCAATCACATATATGAACTGGCAAGGAACAAGGTAAAGCTTTACGTTGGAAACTATTCCACATATCTTGAAAAAAAACAGACAGAAGCCGAAATCGAAGCAAATACTGAACGAAGAATTGAATCAGTTCTCAGGTTTGAGCGTGACTGGCTCATGAGAGGTCCCTGTGCCCGTGGAACAAAAGCAAAGGCCAGAATTCAGCGTGATGAGGCTTTGATCAACCGGGAAAAATTCCAGGCAGACAGGGAATTCACATTTGAAGTAAAAGGCCGTCGGCTCGGTGGAAAAATTCTTGAGCTTCACAGCATAAGCAAAAACTTTTCAAAGGGATTTGCATTCTCCCAGTCAAAGTCAGACAAAAATCATCCTGTGCTGGAAAATTTTTCCTACACCTTCAACAAGGGAGAAAAAATCGGAATATTTGGCGACAACGGATCAGGAAAAACTACGCTACTGAATATTATTGCCGGCAAAATTTTACCTGACGCAGGAACTCTTGTTAAGGGCGAAAACACATTCATTTCATACTACGAGCAGAATCCGAATTTTGACAACGTGGACATGACTGTTCTTGAATACATCAAGGAAGCTGCCGAAGTCATGGAACGAAACGACGGCTCGGTTTTGAGTGCGGCTTTGTTTCTTGAGCAGTTTGGCTTTGAAGGAAGAATCCAGCATTCTCCAGTAAGCACATTGAGCGGTGGTGAGCGAAAAAGACTTTACCTTGTAAGACTTCTGATTTCTAATCCTAACTTTCTCATTCTTGACGAACCAACCAACGACTTTGATATTTTTACCATGAACATTCTTGAGCAGTTTCTCATGAGCTTTAAGGGATGTCTTTTGATTGTAAGCCACGACCGCTATTTTATGGACAAGGTCTGCGACACTCTTTTTATCATGGAAAAGGATGGTTCAGTTTCAGGCTTCGTGGGAAAATGCTCGGAATATGTTGACTACAGGGAAGAACAGGAAAGACAGAAGGAGCTTGCACAAAAGCAGGAGCGTGAAAAGGCCCAGAAAGAAAATCAGGCAGCAAAAACTGTTGTCCATGAACAGAAAAAAAAGCGAACATTCCGCGAGCAAAAGGAATTTGATGAGCTTGAAATTAAAATTGCTGAAATGGAAGACAGGCAGAAAGAACTTGAAGGACTCATGGCATCAACTGACTACGAAGCCGTCCAGAAGGCAGGAGACGAATACAAGAAAATCAGCGAAGAACTTGAAACCGCATATTCACGCTGGGAAGAACTTGCACAATAGGATTGAACATGGATTTTGACTACATACTGGAAAAGCTCTCAGAAGTACGAGAATTACCTGAAAATGTCGATGAACTTTTTGAGCAGCTGCAGATTGAAGACATATTCACAATGGAATTTGCCTCATTCACAGTTGAAACAAAGTCGCCGGAAGATCTTGAAACCCTGAGAATTGACCTTGAAGACAATGTAAGACAAAACAAAAATCACGAGACCGATCCATTCATCAGCAATGTGTGGGAAGTTGCAGCCGAGGAATCCATTGCAAAAAAATTTGACGTTAATCTCATAAGAAGTGCAATCAGCCTTGGACTATATCCAATGTCAGCAAAAATTGACTCTCTTTTCTTTCCAACATTTAAGCACCACCTTTCAAAGTGCATAATAACTTTTGACAAATTACACATTTCCAGAAACGTAAAAAAATATATCACAAAATATTTTTCAGATTACACAATTGCATTCAACAGGGATTTCAGACAGACCATTTCAAAATTACAGGCAGCCTATGAAGACACATGGCTGTGCGATGATCTTTGCAGGGTATTTGAAGAAATCAATTCAAGACCAGATGAAACCACAGCCGTTGATTCAGTTGAAATATGGCATGACGGAAAAATTGTTGCCGGTGAAATCGGATTTCGGACAGGCACTGCTTATGCCAGCTTAAGCGGATTCCATACTGAAGACAACATCGGGCATGTTCAGATGGCGGTACTGGGATTGTGGCTCAGGGAAAATGGATTTGCATTCTGGGATCTTGGAATGTCCCTCCCATATAAATACAGATACGGTGCAGCTGATTATGACAGAGATGAGCAGGAAAAGATGATGGATAAAATTAATGGCACGAAAATAATTTCCTTTCCATCAGAAGAAATCCCACTCACATATTTTCTGAAATATCTTTAGAGATAATCGGCGAATTCAATTTTTTCATTGTTGAATTTGATGAACCTAAAACAAGGTCAAGCTTATTCTGAGACAACAAGATTTCATTATCTTCCATAATTACCTTTATAACACGGCTCTGCCATTATTCCTAATCTTCAATAAATTTAGTAGAATACTTGAATGGATAAGGAAACAAACTACAGTTCTCAAGGAGAAATACTTGAATGGGAAAACGTTGAACTCCCGCCGGAATATAAGGTTATCTTTCACAATGATGATTTTACCACAATGGAATTTGTTGTGGATTTACTTGTGACAGTTTTCAAAAAAACTGTTGATGATGCAGTAAAAATCATGTCAGAAATCCACACACAGGGAAAAGGTGTCGTTGGAATTTACAGCTACGACATGGCACACACAAGAACAAAAGTCGCATTGCACAGAGCACGGGAAAACAAGTTTCCACTCAGAATTACTGTAGAAGAAAACTAGCTTCAAACAGGAAATGAACTACTATAATTAAGAGGTAACATAGATGACACTTGACGCAGAACTAAGCGAGATCCTCATTTCCTGCAACTCATTTGCCAAATCAAGAGGATTTGAATTCATAACTCCAGAGCTTGTTGTGTTCATTGGATTAAAAAAGGAATCTCAGTCCATCATTGACTTGATGTACGAAACTAACGCTGATGATTTAGGAGTCAAGGACGGACTTCTGGACTACCTTGAAAAAAACTTGCCGCCTGACTCTGCTGAATACGGTGACTCGCCTCTTGAAGTTCCCACATCAGTTGCCTTTGACGAAATAATGGAAACCGCAGCCCAGGCAGTTTCAAGTGCCGGAAAAAACACAATAACTGTGGGGCAGTTTATGATTGCCGCAATACAGCATGAAAAAACATTTGTCTCATACATCCTTAGAAAAAACGGAATGTCAGCAGAATCACTTATGCAGGCCGTAACATCACTTGATGAAACACTAGACATTGATTACATGAATAATTTCATGGCACAAGAAGAAGAACCAGAAAAAAAGAAAAACATTCTTGAGCGCAACACACGGAACCTGACTGAAGCCGCCAGAAAAGGTGAGCTGGACAAAGTGATTGGGCGCGAAGAAGAACTCCAACGAACAATTGAAATACTTTGCAGACGAACAAAAAACAATCCTATTCATGTTGGAGATGCCGGAGTTGGAAAAACTTCAATCACAGAAGGACTGGCCCAGAAAATTGTTGAAGGCAAGGTTCCAGACTATCTCAAAGATGCAGAAATTTTTTCACTAGAAATGGGAAGCCTGATTGCAGGAACAAAATTCCGCGGTGACTTTGAAAACAAAATCAAGGGAATCCTTGAGAACCTGCAGAAAAGAAAAAAGGCAATTTTATTCATCGACGAAATTCATACCATGGTCGGAGCAGGAACAAGCGGAAATTCAGGCGGACTTGATGCTGCCAACATTCTAAAGCCGGCACTTTCAAAAGGAAACCTGAGATGCATCGGGTCAACAACATTTGAAGACTACAAGAAGACCTTTGAGGCAGACAGAGCACTGGCAAGACGATTCCAGAAAATTGACATTAATGAAGTTTCCAGAAATCAGTGCGTGGAAATTCTAAAAGGACTTGCTCCAAAATATGCAGAATATCACGGCGTAAAATATTCACCGGAAAGCCTTGAAGAAGCAGTTGATCTTTCAATTCAATACATCCCGGACAAAAGACTTCCAGACAAGGCAATAGACATTATTGATGAAGCCGGAGTCTACGCAAAGCTTCACAAAAAAACAAAATCAATTCCGCAGGTAACAGTAAACGACATCAGGAAAATGGTTTCAAAAACTTCTGGTGTTCCACTTGAAAACATAACGCAGAAAGAAAAAGACAGATTCGCGGGTCTTGAAGAAAACATAAAGAAAGAAATCTATGGGCAGGATGATGCAGTTCATTCACTTTGTGTTACAGTAAAAAAATCCAGGGCCGGATTCCGCAACATAGAAAAGCCAGAAAGCAGTTTTCTTTTTGTTGGACCCACTGGCGTTGGAAAAACAGAAGTTGCAAAAGTTCTTTCCAGAATACTTGATGAACAGCTCATCAGGTTTGACATGAGTGAATACCAGGAAGCATATTCCATCAGCAAGCTCATTGGTTCAGCTCCTGGATATATTGGCTATGAAAATGGAGGACTTCTCACAGACAGTGTAAGAAAAAATCCTAGATCAATCATTTTGTTTGATGAAATTGAAAAAGCCCACAAGGACATTTACAACACATTGCTTCAGGTTCTGGACTATGGAACTCTCACTGACTCCCAGGGACGAAAAGCCGATTTCAGAAACTGTCTCATTATTTTCACAAGCAATGCAGGTGCAAGTGAAATGGGAAAGCAAGCCACGGGTTTTGCAACCCAATCATCATCTGACAATGACAAATTCATTCTGAAGGAAGCCCTCGAAAAAACATTCACGCCTGAGTTCAGAAACAGACTGGACAAAACGATTTACTTCCAGTCACTCACAAGAGAAAATGCCAGGATGATTGCACGAAAGGCAGTCTCAAAAATTTCACAGCGTCTGGAAAGCAAGAATATTACTCTGGAAGCTTCAGAAGGTGTTCTTGATTACATTTGCGACAACGGAATGTCAAAAGAATTCGGAGCAAGAAACATAATGAGATTTGCAGAAGACGAGATTTCATCTCCACTTGTAGATGAAATTCTTTTTGGAAACATTTCCTCAGGAACTAAAGTCAAATTTGAAATTATAGACGGGATACTTACTTGGAACAAAATCTGATTGATCCAGAAAACATAATTCCTCTTCCAATGCCTGGTGAACTCTGGCCTGAACTTGGAGACTCAATTGCATTCATAACAGAAGACATTGACCTGCAGGTTTTATACTCAGCCTACATGCAGGGAATTTTCCCGTGGTTCAGTGAAGAAGATAATGAACCTGTTATCTGGCATTCTCCAAATCCAAGATTCTGCATTCAGCCGGAAGACTTTCACCTGCCAAAAAGACTTGAAAGATTTCTAAAGCACACTCCATATTCCTACACCATGGACAAATGCTTCGACAAGGTAATCACAGAATGCTCGTTGATGAACAGGAAAGATCAGAATGGAACATGGATCGGATCAAAAATAATTGACAGCTACACAAAACTTTTTCAGCTTGGATATGCACATAGTGTTGAGGCGTGGAAAGATGATGAGCTTGCCGGCGGTTTTTACGGAGTATTGATTGGAAGCGTTTTTTTTGGTGAGAGCATGTTTACAAAACAAAATGACAGTTCAAAAAGTGCCTTCGCAGTTTTCATGAAAGCATTTCTTGCTTGCGGCGGGCTTCTTGTTGACAGTCAATGCTACACAAACAACATTGCAAGATACGGAGCAAGAAATATCAGTCGGGATGCATTTCTGCGGATTGAAAAAAAGGCACTGAGAACACCACTGGAAAAAGATCTTGAAATTGAATTTGAAAAGCAATCAATGAATTTAGTAAATTTGAATTCTTAATTAATATAGAATGAAAGATGGAGGAAAAATAATGACCACAGAAGAAAAAGTCAGGGCATTCCTGAAAAATCCGAGAAAAGTTTTGACGGCAATTGGAGCAGTCATTGCATTATGTATTGTTTCATCATGTTTCTTTGTTGTTGATCAGGCTGAACAGGCTGTCATCACAAGATTCGGGAAATACTACACCACCCTGGGACCAGGACTTCAGACAAGGCTTCCATTTGGAATCGACAAGAAATTCATTGTTCCGGGAAACAAAGTTGTCCAGACAGAACAGTTCGGATTCTCAATTGTCTCATCAGGATCACAGAACACTTACCAGAACAACATAACCACAGAATCAACAATGCTCACGGGGGACCTTAATATTGTTGATGTTGAATGGATCATCCAGTACCGCATTGTTGACCCAAGATCATGGCTCTTCAGTGTTCAGGACAGATCCCAGACAATCCGAGACATCAGTCGTTCCGTGATCAACACTCTCGTTGGTGACAGGGCAATTCTTGATGTCATGAGCAGCGAGCGACAGTCAATTGAAAATCTTGCAGTGGACATGATGAACAAACAGTTTGAAGGACTCAATATGGGAATCAATGTTTTTGCAGTCAAGCTCCAGAACATAGTTCCGCCGAAAGGAGTTCAGGATGCATTCGAAGATGTCAACAAGGCAATTCAGGACATGAACAGATTCATCAACGAAGGAAAAGAAAGCTACAACGCAGAAATTCCAAAGGCAAAGGGTGAGGCTGACAGACAGATCCAGATTGCAGACGGATATGCATCAGAACGAGTTAACAGGGCAAAGGGTGATGTTGCCAGATTCAATGCAGTCTACGAGGAATACAGAAAGGCACCTTCAATTACACGTGAAAGACTTTACCTTGAAACAATGGAAGAAATTTTTGCATCTCAAGGCAAAGACAAGAAGCCAACTCTTGTTGATGGTGAACTTAAGAATGTGGTTCCATTCAAGAACCTTTCAAACTAAATGAACAGAAGAAGGACATATAAAATGAACAAAAACAAAATTATTTTAAGATCTTTTTTTGCATTCGTTGCGCTAATCATAGTTATTTCTGCCGGACCAGTATACATTGTCAACGAAGGAGAACAGGCAGTCGTAACCCGATTTGGAGAAATTGTTGAATCAAGAACAGAGACAGGTTTGTACGTAAAGATTCCGTTCCTTGACGTAGTAAAAACATATCCAACAAAAATTCTTTCCCTTGAAGGAGATCAGGCAAGAATTCCCACAAAGGAAAACCAGTTCATCATTGTTGACACCACAAGCAGATGGAGAATCTCTGACCCTGTACTTTTTTATCAGTCATTCAAAACTCTTGACGCAGCATACAACAAGCTCAGCGACATAATCGATTCATCAACAAGGACAATCATCACGAAAAACAGATTGAGTGAAATCGTAAGAAGTTCCAACATAATAAACAGCAAGAAAGAAAAATCAGAAAACACTCAGCTTGCCGGAATTGAAGGAGAAGATTCTGCAGAAATCGAGGCTCTTGTAAACGTTAACACAAGCAACGAAAACGTGACAAAAGGAAGAAGCGCCTTGTGTCAGGAAATGGCCGACGAAGCAAGAAAGATGGTTGGTGAATACGGAATCCAGCTTATTGACATTGTTCCACGTCAGATCAAATATTCTGATGAGCTTACCGAAAGCGTTTACAACAGAATGATCAAGGAACGCAATCAGGTTGCCCAGGCATACAGATCTCTTGGTGAAGGTAAAAAAGCTGAGTGGCTTGGAAAACTTGAAAATGAAAAAAGAACAATTGAATCCGAGGCATACAAGATCAGTGAGGAAACAAAGGGTAAGGCTGATGCAGAAGCTGCTGCAATCTACACAAAAGCTTATTCTCAGGATGCAAAATTCTACGAGTTCTGGAAATCCCTTGAATCATACAAAAAATCCATGGGTAACTTTGATGCCACATACAGCACAAATATGGACTACTTCAAATACCTTTACGGAAAAGACAGATGAAATTAATTCACAGCAAAAACAATTCAATTTTTCTTGACACAAGAATGACATCCCAGTCCTTTGCAAAGTCCAGGTCTCAGGAATATCTCAGGGAAAAAGGTCTTCTGGCAAAAATTTCTGATAATTGCGTTGAACTGATTCCATGGGCTTTTTCTGAAACCTGCCCGGCTGAAGATTCTGGAATACAAGAAATTGAAAAAGAAAACATTCTGCTAAGGGGAGATGCATTTGATGGATTCACTCTTGCTGAATTGTTTTCTATGGATGAAACTGAAGCACAGAAAAAGGCATCAACTGCTGTTCTGAAAGTTTTAAGCAGCTGCATTGAACAAAACAAGATTCCGGAAAACTGTGGCGGTGAAGGCATTTTTATATCCAGGGATTTTAATCAGGTTTTGTTCCTGCCAAAATCAATCTACACCCATGCAGTTTCATGCCTTGAAAAAGAAGATTATTCCAAGCTCCACGGAAAATTCATCAACAAGCTTCTTACTAAAGTTGATGCAGTCAGGTTCTTGCAGGCCGTTATTTCTTACAAAATTATTGCTGGTTCATTTCCCTTCAATGAAAATGATTCAGCAATAAGGCAGGAAGATATAAGAGACGGAAACTACAGAAAAATTGAATTTCTGGTGAAATCTGTTCCAGAAAGTATTTGCAGATTCATAAAAAAAGCTTTGGCACGAAAACCATCTCCAGCAAATGAATTCCCTCTTGAAGACTTTCTGAATTTCACTCCTGCAGACATGACTCAAGATGAACAGATTCTGTTCCGCGAAAAAACAAAAAAATACTTCGCAAAACAGGACAAAAGAATCGCATTCAGAAGAAAAGTCAGATACAACAGAACAAGAATCACAATTTCGTCAGTTACTGGAATAATTATTGTTTCGCTGGCAGTAATGTTCTACAAAACTTACATGGACAAGCCAACCACCAAAGGACTCACTTCCCATCAGGTTATTGAAATGTATTACAGTGCAATCAACACCCTCAACATGGATGCAGTCAACCAGTGCAGCTCAAAAAAACTCAAGCCACGCACAAACATGATTAACGGAGCTTTCGTAAACTCCAAGACAAAATCCATGTACGACCTGAACACGGAAAGTGTCAGCCCGGCAGAATGGGTTGTCAGGGAACAGCCGACACTGAACATATATGGACTAACTCAATTCATGGTGAATGAAAAGCAGGGAAAACTTTTTTTTGAAGGCCCGAGAAAAAACACTATGCCTAAGCCCATTGAATCTGAAGATGGAATCAATATCCGCGAAGGTGATACAAAAACCTACAGTGTTTCTTTCTATGTTCTTGACACCTCAGGAGAAGACAGTCTTTCTGTGTGCCGTGAAAACGAAAAAGTCACATTGGCCTTCACTAAAGGCAAATGGATTGTTGACTGGATTGAAACTGAGCTTGAGGAAAAACTGATGCCTTTCTCTGAATTTGTCTCACTGTATCTGTCAAACCAGGAATCAATTGAATTTCTGCCTACTGATGCTGAAAGATCAGAAGCCCTTGCGTACATGCTCCAGTATGACATTGCATACAGAATAACAAAAGAAGTGAAGAACCGGTAATCGCTTAAAATGACAAATTTTCATTTTTTGTCATAATGTTGACTTAATTCATACATAATAATATAGTTTATATACCACATCTGGTGGAAATTACACTGTCATCAGTGATCAGCATTATTTTATTTTGGAGGAAACAATGGCTGAATATCAGATTGAAAAACAGCATGCAAAGGGAAAACTACATGCTATTGAAAGAATCAATGCACTTTGTGACAAAGATTCATTTTTTGAAATTTATTCTGCAGCGCGCCACAACTGCACAAGCTTTGGAATGGATTCAAAGGAAATTCCATACGACGGTGTAATAACAGGATTCGGAAAGATCAATGGAAAGAAAGTTGCAATCTATGCACAGGACTTTACAGTTCAGGGTGGATCTTTGGGTAAGGTTCACGGACAGAAAATTGCCGAGCTTATTTCAAAGGCAATCGATGCAAAGTGTCCTGTAATCGGACTCAACGATTCGGGTGGAGCACGTATTCAGGAAGGTGTTGACTCACTGTGCGGTTACGGAGATCTTTTCTACCAGAACGTTCGCGCATCAGGTGCAGTTCCACAGATTTCAATTATCGCAGGACCTTGTGCAGGTGGAGCAGTATATTCACCAGGACTCACAGACTTTATCTTTGCAGTGGATTCAATCAGCCAGATGTTCATTACAGGACCAAAGGTTGTTAAGTCAGTTATGTTCATGGACATTACTGCAGAAGATCTCGGTGGTGCATCAATTCACTCACAGAAATCAGGTGTTGCACATTTCCGCTGCCCTTCTGAAAAAGACTGCTACGAAAAGGTTCGTAAGCTTTTGGATTACATTCCTCACTACTATGGTGAAGAAATTGTTGCAGAGGCAAAATTTAAGTTTGACGAAAAGAAAAAGGCAAAGACAATCGGAACAATTATTCCTGAAGAAAGCCGCAAGCCATACAACATGCACGATATTATTGACTGCCTCGTTGATGATGACAGCTTCTTCGAAGTTATGGAAGAATTCAGTGTTTGTGCAATCACTGGTTTTGCAAAGATTGAAGGACGCTCAGTAGGTATCATTGCAAACAACCCGGGCGGAATGGGTGGTATTCTTAACTGTGATGCATCAGACAAGATTGCAAGATTCGTTCGCTATTGTGACGCATACAATGTTCCACTTCTGAACCTTGTTGACGTTCCAGGATTCATTCCAGGACCACAGGAAGAACAGAAGGGAATCATCCGCCACGGTGCAAAGGTTATCTACGCATACTCAGAAGCAACTGTTCCAAAAGTTACAGTTATTACACGAAAGGCATACGGTGGAGCTTACATTGCCATGTGTTCAAAGCATCTTGGTGCAGATTTCGTTTACGCCTGGCCAAAGGCAGAAATTGCCGTTATGGGTGCAGAAGGTGCAGTTGAAATCGTATTCGCAAAAGAACTCAAGGATCCTTCAAAGGCAGCAGAAGTTGCTCAGAAGAAGCAGGAATACATTACAGAAGTAATGACTCCAAAAATTGCAGCTCAGCGCGATTACATTTCTGAAATCATCAATCCAGAGCAGACTCGCGAGTACATCGTAAAGAGCTTTGACTTCTTGAGAAACAAAACTCAGAACGTAATGCCTTCAAAGAAGCACGGAAATATTCCTCTGTAACAGATGAGGGACAGGACGTCGCGTCTCCAATCGAAGTGAAAACGCTAGTTTGTACGCAAGTACAAACTAGCATTTTCAAAAATGCAGGACGCATTTTTGAAATACAAATATTCCTCTGTAACAGATGAGGGACAGGACGTCGCATCTCCAATCGAAGTGAAAACGCTAGTTTGTACGCAAGTACAAACTAGCATTTTCA
>SAMEA3663224__coassemble_150_pt1 | contig 90459 bp, 82 predicted proteins | sample SAMEA3663224__metabat2_low_PE_008 | metagenome-assembled genome bin SAMEA3663224 (sample SAMEA3663224) | pig gut metagenome | biome: pig gut; feature: pig-associated habitat; material: faeces | place: China | collected 2013
TATGGAAGAATTTTTAGAACCTCTTGAAATAACACCTTATCGTCTTGCAAAAGATATAGGAGTTTCAACAAGTTCTATTTTGGACTTAGTACATAATAAAAGAAAAATTTCTGTAGAAATGTCTCTCAGGCTTTCAAAATATTTTGGAACAACTTCTAAATTCTGGCTTAACATGCAGAATGAGCTTGACTTGAGAGAAATACAGGAAAAACTTGGAAATGATTTAGATAAAATTCCAAGTTGTAAGCAAATAGCATAACAAAGGTTACGAGCTTCGGTCGTTTGCATTTAAGGAAATTATTATCTAGTGCGCTTGCGCGCACGATGCATCATAGCCGACAGCAGGTCTATTCGCAGCGAAGCTTCTAGCGAGCCCATGTGCGGTACAATCAATTGTTAAACTGACGCCCGCTACTTGAGGCGCTTGTTTTTTTAGTAAAAATTCTACGTATATTCTTTGCTAAAATATGCTATCAGTTTTTATTGAATAGTCAAAAATGCTAAAAAAATGCTATATTTTACTTATAAAATTTATTTTTAGGTGGGAAAATGCAGTTTACAAAATCCATTAAATTTATAGATTTATTCGCTGGAATCGGTGGAATTCGCAAAGGCTTTGAACTCGCATGCTCAGACCTGGGTATAGAAGCAGAATGTGTTTTTACATCTGAAATAAAAACTTATGCAGTTGAAGTATTAAAACAAAATCACCCAAATGAATGTATTAACGGCGATATAACAAAAATAGAAACTTCCAAAATTCCAGATTTTGATTTTTTACTTGGAGGTTTTCCTTGTCAGGCATTTTCATCAGCTGGTAAACGGCTTGGATTTGAGGATACTCGCGGAACTCTTTTTTTTGAAGTTGAAAGAATCCTTCGCGATAAAAAACCGAAAGGATTTATTCTTGAAAATGTTGAGGGGTTAGTAAACCACGATAGACAGAATCCAAAAGATAAAATCGGAAGAACACTTTCTGTAATCTTGGAACATTTAACGGCTCTTGGTTACAAAGTTAATTGGCGAGTCTTGAATGCAAAAGATTTTGGGGTTCCTCAAGATAGAAAACGTATTTATATTACAGGAACTTTTTCAGAAATCCCTGATTTACAAGGTTTTGAAACAGTAAATTCAAAACTCTCGGAAGTCCTTGAATGTGGTTTGCCTGTGGCTAACAGTAAATTTGTAAATCTTGTTCTCTCACACTATTCTGTAAATCAGCTTTATGGAATGTCTATAAAGGATAAACGAGGCGGAGAAAATAATATTCACAGCTGGGATATCGATTACAAAGGTAAAACAACAAAGCAGGAAAAAGAATTCTTAAACATACTTTTAAAAGAACGACGAAAAAAGAAATGGGCTGTTGAGTATGGTATAGATTGGATGGATGGTATGCCTCTTACTCTTGATATGATTCGTACTTTTTATAATTCTAATAATCTTGAAGTCATGCTTGAAGATTTAGTTTCAAAAAAATATCTTAAGAAAGAGCATCCAAAAAAGAAAGTTGGAAACAAAAGAGTTCAAGATGAGTCTTTGCCACTTGGTTATAATATTGTTGCTGGTAAAATGTCATATGAAGTCGCAAAGGTTTTAGATCCAAACGGAATTGCCCCTACTCTTGTAGCAATGGATATGGAGCATTTGTTTGTTGTTGATAATGGCGGAATTAGAAAATTGTCATTAAGAGAAGGTTTACGACTTTTCGGCTATCCAGATGATTTTAAATTTAATGTATCACAACAAGACGGTTATGATTTGCTTGGCAATACAGTTGTAGTTCCTGTAATAAAGCAAGTTGCTCTTCGAGTTTTAAAAATTTGTGCAGTGGAGAAAAAGAATGAAAGTGAATGCGCTTAAAGTATTTGAAAAATTACTTGATGAAGATAAATTGCTCAAAATTGAAGGACAAATAAAATTCTTTCTGGGTGATGTAGATATAATCGTAAAACAAAAAGATGTTGTTGGAAATATAATTCAAGAGTGGTTACAAGGCTGGATGGACAAACGGGGAATTGAATATGCTTTAAATGACAATACACAAATGCCTCCAGATTTCTTTTTAAGTCCAAAAGATAAAACGACTGATTTGCTTGAAGTAAAAGCCTTTAACCGCTCTGCAACTCCGGGATTTGATATTGCGGATTTTCGAATGTACGAAGAAGAAATTATTGAAAAACCTTATATGCTTAATGTCGATTATCTTATTTTTGGTTATGATATGAGTGATGAAGGTGTTGTAACAATAAAAGATTTATGGCTTAAAAAAGTCTGGGAAATTACCCGCAGAATGGAAGGCTGGTCTATAAATCTGCAGGTAAAGCAAGGCGTTGTACATAAAATTCGTCCAGGAGTTTGGTATAGCGATAGACCTGGAAATATTCCTATGTTTAAAACTATGGAGCATTTCATTGCCGCAATTGAAGAAGCGGTATATCAAAATCCAAAAACACATGAATCTGCTGCAACTTGGAAAAAGAATTTTATCGATAGTTATAGAAAATTTTACGGTGTTAAACTAGATATTCCAAGATGGCAAGAAATAGCTTCTCAATATGAAGTAAAATAATCGCCTGACAAGAGCTTAAAAGCCGACAAACCGGTCTAGCCGCTGCGGTACAACCCGTTGTTAAACTGACACCATTTCAAGAGATGAAGTGGTGTTTTTTTATTTTTTCATGTCAACAAAAGTCAAGTTTACGGTTCTTTCTGTTTCCATGCCGGCAGACAAATCAATGTTCCAGAACAAATTTGCACACAAAGTCTTTGAAGTTTCAGTAGGCTCAAGAGACGTGTCTGGTCTACGGAAAAGTATCATTGAAGTTGCAATTCCACACTCTTCATTCGGTTCAATCACAAAAGCTTTCTTGTCGGCAGAATCTTTTATTTGAAGATATGAAAGTCCCGTCCTGGAATCTATGCTCTTGTCACCAGAAAATTCCTCATGCTTTCCATTAAGAATAACCTCAAGTGAATACTGGCTATCCTTGGAAAAATTCTTCTCGAATCTAGTCTGGGCAAAGTTAAGTTCGCACGAAAAAATTCCCTTCAAGTCAGAATTGCTGTCATTCCTGACAATATACTGAACAGTAATACCCGTTGAGGAAAATGTATAGTTTTTCTTAAGAAGAACAGGAATTTTCTGCATGAAAAGACCAGTTCCCTCAAGATGGATTTCATTTCGTTTTGGCACAAATTTCTTTTCAGTAAACTGAACCTTTGAAAAAAACGGAGATGTAACTGCAGATGATACAAGTGATGAAAAAGAAGATTCATCAATCAAATGCTCTATGAAAAATCCCCTGTTGTATCCATCCTCAAAGTTTTCAAATTTATCCAGTCGGGAAAGACTTGCAGTATAGTTTGCACTTGAACGAATTCCGTTAAACTCAGAAATCTGACCGGATTTAAGTGATACAACAGCCTGAAATTTTTCCATCTTTGCAACATATTCATTCAGACCGTCATTATCATAATCATAGGATCCCAGACTTTCTACCATCTCATTCTGAGACTCACGGATATTTTTTTCTGCCTCATTCAAAAGCCTGAATGCCATCTGACGATTTTTTGCAACTGCAGGAAGTCCCAGAGAAAGACTGATATAGCTTCCGCCACTTTGTGCTTTCCACAACTCTTCACGGGCAGCATTCTTTCGCATCTTGTCACCACCCTTGCACTGATTGACAAGGAGACTAACATACATCATGCGTTCATAAAGTCGCCTGTTCTGAGGATACAAATTAAGATAATCATAAATTGTAAGGGGAAAATGACTGTTGTTTTCAGTCTGAACAAAAGGCTCCAAAGACCACTGCGCTATATCCCATTCCATTCCAGCAGGAATATACGAAGAAAAATAAGCCCTGCAAGTCCTGAAATAATTGTGAGGAAGAGCAAGCTTCGAATAATCAAGATTATTGAAAAAAGAAACGGATATGAGGGCCTCCAGCTTTTCAAGGGAAAAAGGAACACATGCTATTGGTGCATCTGAATTCCCCCGGACAGTTTTCTTGTCTGCATTTCTGGTAAAGAATTTTCCAACACGATCTTTCCATGCTTCATAAGGCTCAGTCTGTGCAGGAGACAATTCCTTATGAACAGGAAGAATCTTCACGCTCTTTCCCTGCTCGCTGACAATCAGAGGATAGCAATTCAAATTTTTACGAGGAATAAGAGTGCTGTCAAGAACAATATACTCCAGGCCACAGGACTGAATTGTGGTAATGAGAGATGGATCCCAAATGCTTCCAAAAAGATACATTCCGTATGGACGCTTTCCTGTACTGGAACGCAACTCAGAAGTCATTTTTTCAATCTGTCCACTTCTGTCAACTGGAAAAAGAATAGGAAAAACAGGATTATAGTATCCCGATCCAAGGATTTCAATCTGCTTCCTGCCGTATAGTTCACGCAAAAGATCAATGGATTCCGGATGCTTTCTTGAATAATAATGGAGCTGATATCCAGTAAATTCGATGGTCAAGAGAAAATTTTCATGGGAGTATAAGAATGTCAGAATTGGTTTGAAAAATGACTGATAATTCTTTTCTAGAAGAACCTCATCATCATAGCTGTCAAAATCAGCTGACAATTTCAGACTAATGAAAAAACTTTCCATACCTAAGATAAAGAACCCCAAAACTTTTTAATATTACCCAAAAAACAAAAGCTTATCGGGTACAACAAAAACGCAAAAGAACAAAGTATTTGTAACTCATACAGCGTCAGAAACTATTTGAATATTTTATAACATTTTTTCCAGAATTTGAATATACCACCTGAAGTTTCCAGGTCAGATTCCTTTAGATACATATTGCACTTAGTTTTGGCACCAGAAGATGCTCCACATAAAATATATCTTGAAGTTCTTACTGGAACAAGTCTTATAATACCACGTGGACAAACTTCAACGCATTTGCCGCAACCATTGCACATGCTGCTTATTACAGCGGTCTGATTGACAATACTTATTGCATGATACTCACAGGACTTCACGCAATCACCAAATCCTATGCAGCTCCACTTGCAGTCTATTTCTGAGTCAAAATTCGCGTTAAAAAGGGAACAGTTCCTTGGCCCCGAATACTTGAATCTGGCCGATGAAAAATCCTTTTCACAGGAACACCTTACAACTGCAATCTTATTTGTATCCGAAATCAAATCAGGAACAAGTGAATTTCGCACACTAATCTCACTGTCAGCAAAAATTGCCTTGTCAAGAAGTATATTCTGCTGCTTCAATGCCGGATCAAGAATATCAAATATGAAGATAAAAATTATGGAAATAACTATTATGAAAAAAAATGTAAACAAAATTACGTTCAGCAAAATTCAGCTCCCAAATCAAAGTGTCTGCAAATAAGATGTATTCCAGCTTAGCAAGATAATTATTATGACCGCAAAGCTTACAAGAAAAAATGCAAAATTCTCAAAATGACGTTTTCGCTCGTTGTAGTTAATTCTTTTGTTGATGGCATACAAAAATGGTATTGCAGCAAAAAAAGACAGTACACAAAGAAGCGAAATAAAAACACATTCTCCAAGAGAAGTACTCTCACTCAATCCAACAAGAACAAACAGGAATGCTACGGCAAATTCAGCTGCACTTACATGGAATGTAATCCTGACAATTGACTCAATAAAAACAGAAATTGAAAGAAAAATCAAAATGGCAATAAAAGGGAAAAGCTCTCCCAACTCCTGTGGAACAGGAATCTTTGATGAAATCAAATAAGTCAATGAAGTTGTGCTTGTCACACATATGAGCATCTTAATCATTTTAAGGACAATACTTCGTCTCTTCAAACAAAGAATGGAAGTTCTCTCAATGCCTATTCCATATATGAAAACAACAGATGAAAAGAAAACGTAGTAAAAAATATTCATCATTGTCATTTTACTCGCCTCCACGCCTGTAAAGAGATTCAATAATGTTAAGATTTCTGTTTATTGATGCAACAACCAGAATTTCTATTGCAATAAGAATCAATGCACCGGGAACTGAAGCCCAGAATATTCCTAAAAAAGAAATTTCTGAAGATGCAATATCAAACAACTTGATTTCACTGATCCCCATACCAGATGGAAAGCTCAAAGTTCCATAACCAATTATGTCCCTGAGTGCAAAAAACAGAATTGAAAACAAGGAAAATCCTGTTGAACTCTTAAGAGATGCTTTCAGCTCAGCAGCAACGCTAAGATTCCTGTTCACATAAAGTCTTCCCAAAACAAAAGATGTAAGCACAGGCATGAAAATTGTTATGCCAAGGATAAATGTCTGCAACGGAAACAGGATCAGGAAAATTTGCCTGAACAAAACACAGGTGCTTATCATGAGGGCACACAATATGACATTCTGCAGCTCACCAGAATAGAAAATTGAAATTAATTTCTTGAACAGGATTCCTGTAAGCACAAGAATATTCAAGAAAAGAATCAATATTATGCCATAAGCAAGTCGTCCAGGAACAGGAACAAGCATGGCCAGAGAAAGGGTTATGAAAAAACTCAGTTCACTCTTTTTCATTTTTCATCCTCCTCCTTAATTTTATCTAAATTGGAATCTAGAATGTTCATCACCTTGTTTCCCCAGAACTTAACCTGCGAATACTCAACGGAATGTGAAATTTTTCTGGAAACAGATTCTTCCATTCCAAGGAATCCATTGAATACCACGTGGTTTCCCCTGCAAAGATACACGGCAGCCAGAGGACCATAGATAGAAGCGATTCTGACAACCGCAACATATTCATATTCACTGGATGCACCTGATGATGAAATCGGAAACAAAACACAGTTATATGAAATGGAAGATGATATATGAATGGAATCCCCCAATTCATAGGACTGCTTTTCATCCGCATTCAGATAAGATGTCAGATAACTCCTGACAGATGTTCTCCAGGACTTTGAAGCCATAACGGAAAAAACAACAAGAAGTCCAAAAAGAACACAAAAAAATCCTGAAAGAATTCCAGCCCTTATAAAGAGTTTTTTATATAACTGCTTCTGCTCATAAGAAATAAATGCAGAATCTCTGTTTTCCTTGTTTATCATTTCAAATCATCCTTCTGAGACCTGAGTCTTTCCATAAGATTTCTCTCAACATGCATGTCAACCTTTTTGTTTTCCAAAACCTGAATGACAATTGATATGAGATTCATTGCCAGTACCATGAACACAAATCCGGCTGGAGACAATCCAAAACCAATAATCAGAAAACCAATTATTCCAGAAATGATACCGTAATAAATTTTTCCAGATCTTGTAACAGGAGTCGTTCCAAACCACTGGAGGATATAAAGCGTTGAAAACAAAGTTCCCCCCGTAAGCAAGGCAAGAAGCACATCTCCCTGGAAGGCAGGTCCTCCAGAAAGGTATGATGCAAAGATTCGAACCAGAACAAGATAAACCGTAATAAAACAGACAGGAATAATATAGTCCACAAGTTCAAGTGAAAAAATCACGATTGAAGAAATCAATGTAATAAAGTTGAACCTGAATGCAGGAATATCAAATCCATTGTCCCAGAAAAGTGATACATATCCGTCTGGAATTGATACGCTGAAGAAACTGAAAATATGGTTGTTCAAGAATTCTGTGATGGCCGAATCATAGGCATTTATGTCTACGGCACCGCTTCTAATAAGGTACAGGGCAGAATTCCTTGACTGAAGTTCCTGGGATGTTATTGCAATTGCCGGAAATGCTTCTGGATTGAGGAAATACAAAACACAGATTGTCAGAGCAGAAAGATTAACCCATGAATTGTAGAAGCTTCCTATTACATAGCGGCCAATCATCAGGACAAAGAAAGAAACAAAGAAAAGAGCCATTGCAGAATAGGAAGATGGAGTCATGAGTCCCACAATAAGCCCATGAATGATGCAAGTTTTCCAAGATTCCCTGTACATGAAATTATTTCTGTTGATGTAATAGAAAATCATTTCAACCAGAACTGATGAAAATACAGACGTAAAAACATTTACAAGTGCACTGTAACTTTGTGTTACAAAAAGCATTGCAACCTGGCACAGCAAAAGTCCAATAAACACATAGGTAGTCGTTACGAGTGAATATGAGAAAAACGAAAAAGGCTTGAGAGTTATCTTATGGCTGTTTTTGCCGAGAGTCATGTCTATCATTTTTTATCATCCTTACCGCACAAAAGCATGGCTGCCTGACTCAAAGATAGTCTGGAAGGACACACACTGTTGCACAAATTGCAGTGAATGCAGAGTTTTGTAGTTTCCCTTATTTCCTGGGACAAATGAAGATTTTCCATGATTGCTTTATAATACAAATCAGGCAAGAGTTTTTCCGGACACACATTCCTGCATTTTCCGCATCTGATGCATGGAACAACGCTCTGAATGCTGATCTGTGATTGAGGTATAAAGGAAACAGACTTAAGTGACTTTGTGACCGGAACATCACATGTTGATATGCTGTTTCCCACATTAATACCATTGATAATGATTTTCTGTGGTTTCATCTTGAACCCACCGCACTGCTCCACAAGGAAGGAAACAGGTGTTCCGATTCTGGTCTTGAACATTGCAACTGAATTAAGACAGTCACCACCAACATGGACAAAGCGTTCCATGACAGGAACTCCAAAAACAACAGCCTCATAAGCTGACAATGCCGTCTCCGAGTCAATGAAAAGGCACTGGCTGTTTATTCCGATAAACTCAGAGTTTTCCAGGTTCCTTGAAGCCTTTTTTACGGCATCTATGATGTTCTGCCTGAATCCCTGGGGATAATCATCTGAGTCCACACTGACAACAATGCTTGGCAAATTTATATTCTCAAACTCATCAGCAGAAACATGAGATTTTTTTGAAACGGCAAAGGCAATGCCCCTGGCTTCAAATGCCTTGGCTATAATCAGAGAACCCTCTATTACCTCATTGGAAAACTTTTCAGCAACAAATGTATCAGTGACCCTCGATGGATCCTCATCATACATTCTGACTGCAAGAAACCTGTTAGTTGACAGAGTGCACTCATGAATCTGTGTTGACAGTGGAACATCCTCAAGATCAAAGGAATTTGCCACACCCTTTGTCTTGAACGTATCAAGTAATATATTCTTTGACATTGAGTGCCAGTCAGACTTCTTCAAGCTCTTGCCAAGATATGAAAAAGATCCCTCAGTCATAATCTTAACTACATTACCAATTTTTCCATTTGGCATTGTGCATGTGCCTATTGAATCAATCTTTCCGGGAGTTGATGAGTGCATGTTCGCACCTTCTGTGGAAAATCCCCTGGAAATTGCAATAGTCTGGCCTTCCTTAACCTCATCGCCTGAAGAAAGGGACGTATCCCCCAATGAATCTGTGCTGTCGGAAAAAGGCACATAAGTATATCGAGGAATGAATGACCTGACGCTTGATTCAAAAAGCCTCTTCCTATTCCTATTAGAAATTAAATCAGAAAGCCCCATTATTTTTTTTCCTAACTGTTTTTTTTAATTATCCCTAATTGCCTTCGCTTTTAGAGATACCCTTCTTTGAAAGTGAATATATCAAAAGAAGAACTACCGGTCCAAGAAGACACAGCAAAATCAGCACAAGACTGACAGAATCTGTCTGCCCGGATGACTTTCCCTTGTTTCCATAGACAACTGCAATTCCATTTTCCTGTTTTTTGAGGAAAGTTTCTATAGCCCCCTCTCCAAGACCATCAATTTCTGTGTCGCAAACTTTCCTGAATTCAGCATCATAAGTGAAAACCTTGCTGCTGGAAGTCTTTATTCCTTCTTCAGTTGACTCATAGCGGAGAATCTCAACGCAATCCCCATCCTCAACTGAAGAAAGATCTGAACTTTCATTTAGACTTCTGTATGGGAAGGTCTTGATATTCCATACCCACCTGTAATAATCCTTCATGACAGGAAGACATGCCTTGCTGTGAATGGTTGAGTCCTTTACCATGCTCTCATCAACAGGCAACGGAAGAGTGATGCTTGTGTCTCCTGCAGGTGCAAATCTTGCCGAAAGAAGAAATGCAGCAAGAATCACAATGAGCGGAACAAGGCATACCAGTGTGTGAAAAGCCGTGCGGTCATACATGATCTTAATCTGACGTGCAGAAAAAATTTTGACAAACTTGAAGGGTCTCTTTGACTCAATGAAGGCCTCAAGATCCAGCAGGAGTCTCACGGCAAAATATGACGAAGCCAGAGTAAAGACCATGAGCACGGCACACTGCCAGGTAACAATACTGAAGATAATGATTGATATGGAAAGGGGAATCAAAAAATACAGATTTCGAGAAAGCACATGACGTGCCTTTTTTCTGTTCCATAGCTGCTGTGCAAGATAAGAGGAAAGCATGTACAGGACTGACGCTGCGGCAACAGGATAGAATGGCTGTGAGGCTGAAAGAAAAACAACAAAAATACTTGAAACCATAAAAGCACGGGAATTTTTGCTGATGAATGAAAAGAAAAGAAAAACACAAGCCGTGATCACAAAGACAAGCCAGGGATACTGCTGCTTTCCGTCAATTCCAGACACTGCATCCCGTTCACGCGAAATATTTTCCAGAGCCCTTACGGCCTGAGATCCAGAAGATTTGGGAACATAGAAAAGCCTGTACTGGTTGGAATAGTCGGTGAAATATGCAAGACGCTCAGTCAAATAGGAATTGACAGAACCAGGAACTACAGGGGTAATATCAGAAACAAATGGAACTGTCTGACTGCCCAATGAGATCACGCCGGCACAACCAGATTCAGACAAATATCTTAAGACAGTTTCTTCATCGACTGTATTTTCTACGTATACAACATTGTAACTCTTCCATATCTGAGCCACAGGAATGCTTCTAAGAAAGAAATAAAGGAGGAATGTAAGGAATATGACTGCAGCAGAAACAATTGTTGTTTTAGGGACAGACATCTACTTCAACACACTGAAAGCCAATCCAATAAAGAATCCGACAAAACTACCAATTAAGACTTCAGCAGGAGTATGCCCCTGAACTTCCTTAATGGGCTTGTAGTCAATAAGACCCTTCTGTGCAAGTTCATTTCCAACCTTGTTGAGCATGGTAGCCTGAATACCGCTGGCCCTTCGAACGCCAACAGCATCCCTGAGAGTCACAAGATAGAATCCAAGAGTAATCATAAAAACATCACTGCCGATTCCTGAACGAAAACCGATCATTGTAAGCAAAGTCGATGTAAGGGCAGCGTGACTTGAAGGCATGCTGCCAGTACGCCACAACAAAAGCTCAAAAAGCTCGCTGATACTGTGAACCTTTCCTGAAAAAAGTTTTATCAATGTTTTGATAAGCTGTGCAGAAAGCCAGCTGAATACGCATGCTAAAACTGCAGGCTGTGTAAAAAACGAATTAATCAGCTCTTTGAAATTCATGGAAAAATTATAGCACATATAAACAATTTATTCTATAATCAGCCCATGGAATTCAAGGAATTCACTGCAGGTCCTGATGACGACGGAAAAAAATTGGTTAAGATAATAAGAGTCATTCTGGAATCAAAAAAGCAGCAGTCATCACCATACAGCATCATCAGAAAACGATTAGTTAAGGTCAATGACAAAAAAACAGATGAGACACAGATAATCAGAACCAATGACAAAATAAAGATTGCATCATTCCTCCTTGAAGGCACACAGGAAAATCAGCCGGGCATGACAGATCAGGATGAAAGCACAAAGACTCTTGAGAAAATAACGGTTTTCAGAAATGACCACATATTGATTACAAACAAACCATCGGGAATGAACGTGCAGAAGGCAAACGGAACTGACAAAGCCCTGAACCAGATTGTTGAAGAAGCCTGGACTAAAAAAGACAATTCCCTCACCTTCACCCCAGGTCCCCTGAACAGAATCGACAGGAACACCTCTGGACTTGTTGTTTTTTCTCAAAGCATGGAAGGAGCCAGGTGGTTTTCACAGGTTCTTCAGGAACACAAGGTTGAAAAAACATATCTAGGAATCATCCTGGGAAAATTCGGAAAGCTGAACATAAAAACAAGACTCGTAAACATGATTGAAACCATAGAAACCAGTGGCAGGGAATCGAAGTTCCAGACTGTAGGTGTCTATTCCGAAAACACAGACGGTCCAATGCTGAAGAAAGCCGTCACAATCATCACTCCATTGTCATACGGCAGATACGGGAAAAAGGACATTACACTTTGCCGGTTCAACATTGAAACTGGACGAAAGCATCAGATCAGGGCTCAAAGTTCACATGCAGGATATCCCCTTCTGTTTGACACAGCCTACGGGGCATTTGCCGAAAAGAACAGGACTTTTTTCCTGCATGCATTCCGGATGACTCTCCCTGACAACAGCCTGGGCGTTCCAGAGTCAATTGAATGCCAGCCTGATGAAAATTTCATCCAATTTGTCAAACAATCTTTTACAAACATTGATTTTGGATTTATAATTTAGTCATGTTCTTATCAAAACTTCTTCACAGCGGAATATATGTCTATGCACTCGTCGGTGAAAGCGGAACCGGAAAAAGCTTCAGGGCAAAGCTGATTGCCGAAAAAAACGGAATTGACGCCATTATTGATGACGGACTACTGATCAAGGATGACAAAATTCTTGCCGGAAAAACCGCAAAGCATGAAAAAACATACATGGGAGCCGTAAGAATCGCCCTCTTTGATGACAAAAAACACAGGGATGATGTTGCAAAGACACTAAAGAAAGCAAAAATAAAGAAACTCCTCATTATTGGAACAAGTGAGAAAATGGTTGGAAAAATCACGTCAAGACTTCAAATTCCAGCCCCATCAAAAATCATAAAAATTGAAGACATTGCAAATCGTGAGGAAATTGAAAAGGCCATAAGAAGCCGCCAGATTGAGGGAAAGCACGTAATTCCAGTTCCATCAATCGAAGTAAAGAAAAGCTACTCAAAAATATTCCACGATGGAGTGACGGAGCTCATAGAAAAGGGAAAGCTGAGTCTATTCAAGAAAGAGAAATCCATGTCGGAAAAATCCATCGTTACGCCGGAATTCAGCAAGAAAGGAAGAATTGAAATATCTGAGGCTGCCCTGAGCCAAATGGCCATGCACTGTGTGACAGAGTTTTCTCCTGAAATCAGAATAAAGAAACTTGCCATAAAGACTGACAGCCGCGGATACAGAATCGTGCTGACAATTGATGTTCCATTCGGCAGACAACTTACAGGCGAAGTTCACAAAATGCAGCAATATGTTATCGAAAAGATTGAAAGATACACTGGCATTCTCATTGAAGAAGTAAGCATAATAATCGACAAGATTACAATCCAGGGGAAATAATAAAAGGCACAGGAAAAAATCCTGCACACCCCTAAAAACAGCTACCGGTCCTGATGGTCTGCTTTGTTGGGAAGTCTCTTCTTTTTCTTGGGCTTGACTGTTACTCCAAAATTCTGCAGGATCTTTCTGATTGCAAAATCAAGCTCAATTCTCTGAGGGTTCATTGGAAGAATGAAATTTCTGCAGATTGTCCAGGTTCTCTTGTAAAGCTCGCTTGGAGATGTTTCCTTTATCTCCATCTTCCAGTCAGTGAGTCCTTCAACAAAATCAGTGAGAATAAAGTAAAGCTTTTCTCCCAACCTGGAGTCTGGATGCTCTTTCGTAAACTGATCAAGCTTCTTCAGGTTTTCAAAATATTTTTTCCTGTATTCCTTGTCTTCAAGCATGAGATTTGTTGCTGCCGGCTGCAGATAGACATACAGGTCAGTTTCCATTGCATCACGGACAATTTCATAGGAATGGGCACCATTTATAATCTTGAGAAGCTCCTCCGTAAGTCTTGAAGGAGAAATGGGTGAAAGAAGCTGGGATGACTTGCAGATTCTGCGCTTGAGCCTCCAGGGAAGACGGCAGCCCGTTGTAGAACTGTACTTTATGGCCCTGAGCATTCTGACAGGATCCTCAATGAAAATTCTGTCCAAGGGAATAACCGGAGTCACAACCCCCTTCTTGATATCATTAACACCATTCACGTAATCAATGATATGCTCCCTCACTGGATCATAATAAAGGGCATTGAGGGTAAAATCGCGGCGCATAACATCCTCATCCATGGTTCCAAAAACATTACCGACAGAACCATCACAAGTTGAACGGAATGTGCTGACCTCAAAAATTTTCTGTCCAAAGAACACATGAACCAGACGGAATCTTTTGCCGATTATGCGGGAATTCCTGAAAATCTTCTTGATTCGGCTGGGAGTTGCATCAGTAACAATATCAAAATCCTTTGGAGTCTTTCCAACAATCAAATCCCTGACTGCACCGCCAACAAGATAAGCATCAAAACCATTTTTCTTGAGACACTCAATAACATAAATTGCATCAGGGTCAATATCCTTTTTCTCGATATTGTGCTCAGTCCTGGTATAGACCACAGCCTTCTGAACCGGCCGCCCCTTTTCATCTGTAGAATAACGTACCAACATATAAAGTCTAAATATTTTAGTGAGTGATAATTATCAAGTCAAGAACAGTAACCTTCACAAAAAGAAACTTCCTCACAATCAGTTTTTTCCAGCAGCAAAAACAAAGAGCTTTGAAAAGACAAAGTTAAGGACTATGACCATTATGTTTGCAAGAACCTTAAAAATAAGAGGATTCAAAGACAAAATGTCTACAAAAACATACATGATAAGAACATCAAGTGCTCCAGTTGCCAGTCTTGCAGCCACAAAAAGAGCGAATTCCCTGACCATGACAAGGCAAGATGAGTCATGGCTTTCAAAGACAAAAAATTTATTAGTGAAAAAAGCAAAAACCACGCTGGCAATCCAGGCAGCACAATTTGACGGAATATTTGCAATGCAGAAAAACTCATAGCAAAGCCAGTACACGACAATATTGACTAGAGTCGTAAGTCCCCCGAAAAGGACATAGAGAAGCATGGGTTTGTACTTGACCATGAAGTTCTTCAACATATTCTACATGTTTTCGTATGTCTGGACACTGTCTTCAATATGCTCAATCCTGATTCCGGCCTCCCTAAACATATCAAGGGAATCCTTTTCATCATGATAGTGCTTTTCACAGACAACGCGCTTGATGCCGCAGTTAATGATAAGCATGGCACAAGTCCTGCATGGAGTCATTCGGCAATATACAGTTGCACCATCAATACTTATTCCTCTTTTTGCAGCCTGACAAATTGCATTCTGCTCTGCATGAACAGTTCTTACGCAATGCTGAGTTATGGAACCATCATCATGAAGCATTTTCTTAAGCAAGTGCCCAGCCTCATCACAATGAGGCAAACCTGCCGGACTTCCAACATAACCGGTAACAAGAATCTGATTGTCCTTTGCAATAACACACCCGGATCTTCCCCTGTCACAAGTTGCTCTTTTTGCAATAGTCTTTGCAACCTCCATGAAATATTCGTCCCATGTAGGTCTAACGTATTTTTCTTCTGCCATAAAATTCTCCTAAAAACCTGTTTAAGAAACCAAAGACCTTTTCTTAAGTTCAGCAATAATCTGATCCACAATCTGTTCCGGAGAATACAATGCAGTATCAATCTTCATGTCTGCAAAATCATAGCTTGAATTATCAATGCCATAAAGCTTCATGTATCTTCTTGAATCCTCGGAATCACGCATGGTTGTGAAGCTCTTGATTTCCTCAAGATTTCCGCCTTCCCTGTTAAGGATTCTTTTTGCACGCACATCATCGTCTGCCATGAGATAAACCTTAAGGTCTGCCTCCTTCAGCATCCAGATTGCAAGACGGCTTCCAAGAACACATGACTGGGCACGAGCCATTTCAACCTGCCTTGTATCAACTGCAATGTCATAGCTGTCATCGGTTTTTGCGTTTTCAATTACCTGTGCCAGTGTAAGTGACTTTTCCTGGGCCAGCTGACGGAATGTAAAATTTATGAGCTGAACGCCAAGTTTTTGTGCAAGCAAAGTACTTACAGTTGTATTTCCGCATCCACTTTTTCCGCTGATTGCAATTCTGAGTTCACCATTCAATTTCATGTTGCATACCTCGTCTATTTAAAAATCAATTATGATTCAATTACTCTACATTTTTTGACTGCTCACGGATATTTTCCAGGGCATCCTTGGCAGCAATAACCCTGGCCCCCACCTCAGTAAACTGATTCTTGCTTCCGATTGTATTGATTTCCCTGTTAGCTTCCTGGCAGATAAAATCAAGTTTCTTTCCGGGAATTGGATTGGAATTGATTTCATCACGCATTGCCTTCAAGTGACTGTGAAGCCTTATAATTTCCTCGTTGATTGTATACTTTACCAGCATGGCTGCAGTTTCTGTCATTATGCGGTTTTCATCAGCCATGTCACCTAGAAGCTCCTGGAATTTGGTTGTAATCTGTTCCCTGAATCTGGCCTCCATTTTAGGCTGCCATTCCTTGAAAAACAAGGCACATTCATCAAGGACAGATATTTTTTCAAGAAGGTCACACTTAAGATTCTCACCTTCTCTGGCCCTATCCTGCAGGAAGGAAGACAGAACCTCATTGAAGATTCCCTCGATTTTTTCCCAGTAAGCCTCAGCATTGTATTCATGAGTAACATTCAAGACACCATCCTGGGAAACAACAAGAGACAAAGGAATGTCATCCTCAGACTTGCCTAGAGCCCTTGCAACCTCACAAATGGCATCTGCATACATTCTGGCTGCAGCGGTATCAACACTCACCTTAGCTGTTGAGTTGTTGTCATGAACCCTCACGGACACATCAACCTTTCCCCTGACAACTTTTTCAGTTATTGCTTTTCTAAGCCTTGCTTCAATAGGATTCAAAAAAGAAGGAATATTTATGTTCAGGTCAAGAAAACGTGAATTGACACTTTTTATCTCAACACTAACCTGAGTATTTTCCACAACAGCTTCCTTGAAGCCGTATCCAGTCATGCTGTTCATATATACCTCACAAAACAACTAACGAGTGGATGTCAAAACAATGACAACAAACTATCGTTAGTTATGAAGATTTTTAGATTGAATCTATGATTTTCTTTCCTACTTTCCAGTTATCACCGGCTCCCATAGTCACAAACAGATAGCCGTCCCCAAATCGGGAATCACACTTCTTCGAAAGTATTTCAAGGCCTACTTTGGAAGCCTCATCAAATTCCTCGGCATAAATAACAATGTTTCCATAAGTCTTGGCATACTCCAAAGCCCTGTCATAAAGAGTCTTTCCAGTAACATTTGCAGCACTTGCATCCTCGCGGGCACTGCCATAAATCTTATTGAAAATAACAACATCAGCATATTCAAAACTTGATGCAAACTCTTCAAGAAGAGCCTGGGTTCTCGTATAGGTATGGCTCATGAAATCAACAACAATCATATGATTCCTGTAGAAATCCCTGTACCCCTTAAGAGTTGTCCTGATTGCCGTAGGATGATGGCCATAGTCATCAAGGAAAACAATTTCATCGCCGAAAGAATTATTTTTTCTGGCAATAATCTCACTTCTTCTTTTTCCGCCGGAGAATTTTTCAAGTCCCCTGGCAAGAGCCTCATAATAGTCACAAGGATTTTTAGAATCTTCCTTAAGGAGCTCAATGCACAATGCAATTGCAGCAGCTGAATTTCTCACATTATGGGTTCCAGGAACACAAAGGCAGAATTCTCCAATACCGCTCAGTGTAAAATACTGCCTGCCGCCTTCAACCTTTCCAAATGATATCCTATAATCACCGCCGGCTTTCTCACCATAAGGAATATATTTTATATCAGGCCGCTTACTTCTTGCAATTTCTGCAGTTTCAACAGCCCCCTTGTCATCGGCACAGTAAATCAATGTTCCATTTTCAGGCAGCTTGCAGATATAGTCAACAAAGGCATTCTGAATATCAGCGAATGTAGGATAATAATCCTGATGGTCACTTTCAACGGAAGTCAAAATAATCATCTTTGGATCAAAAGCCATGAAGTGCCTCTGATACTCACAGGTTTCGGCAACAAAGAAATTTTTCCTTTCATCAATAAGTTTTGTCATTGTGCAGGAATTTCCAAAGGACGAAATAATGCTGCCCGCAAGAACCTGGCTTGAAAGATCAAGTTCCCTAAGCAATGTTCCTGTAATTCCAGTAGTCGTTGTCTTTCCGTGAACGCCACAAATGCCTGCGCTGAAGGCTGTGGAAGAAATAGCACCAAGAGCCTCACTATAAAGCATCATTGGAATGTTCAGCTTAACAGCCTGAGCCAGATCAGGATTCTTATCAGGAGAATATGCAGATGAATACACAACAAGATTTATTTCAGAAGTTACATTCTGCTCACCGAAAGGCATTGCAGAAATACCAAGCTTATCAAGAATCTCATCAGTATAGAATCTTTCACTGACATCACTGCCGGTAATGACAGCTCCACGAGCCTTTAGAATTTCAACCAGAGCAACCATGCCCGTTCCCTTGATACCAACAAAGTGAACACGCAGTCCGTTAAAATCAGAGGGCAAAACTACAGAATTTTTCATAAAAAAGAACCTCTATGAATATAGATGAAAAATATTTCCTGAGAATCACAATTTAATGCTGTTAAACAAGTCAATATACTTGGATGCAATTTTAGTCCACGAATAATTCTTGTGGACATAAGAAAATGCATAGGAAATCATGGTGACAAACATTTCCCTACCACCGTAATTCATAAGCTTGACAAGAGAAGCCAGAAGTGATGACAAAACATCAGGCGTATTAGGCGAATATAAGAATCCAGTTTCCTCATCAACTATCTTGCACAAACCGCCTGTGGAATGAGCAACCGGAATTGTTCCAAAGGTCTGGGCAATAAAATCTTCAAGACCGCAAGGCTCAAAATAACTTGGATGAAGGGAAAAATCAGCAGAAGCAACACAAAGTCTGGCAGAAAGCTTTTCATAACCTTTGAGATATACCACACTGCCCTTAAATTTGCCTGCCAGGCCTGCAAGTGAATCTTCAAGTGAGGAATCACCCTGCCCAACAAAGAGAAACTTAAGCTTCAGGTCCGAATGATTTGAAAGAAGCTGATCAACAGCTGTGACCATGACATCAATTCCTTTCTGGCTGACAACACGACCATGATATGCTATGTAGACATAGTCACTGATCTTTTCGCCGTCAGAAAAATCAATATATCCGAACTGATCAAGACCCTTAGATGCATTAGATTTTAGGCAGGACTGAGCTGCAAAGTTTTCAAGGAAAAATTTTCTGTTCTCAATCTTACCGTTAAAATCCTTCATGAAAGGGTTGAAAGCAAAGGGAAGCCTGGATTTTGAAGTGTCCACTGGATCATAGTTTTCAAATTCTATTCCATTTGTAATGCCGACAATCCTGACACCAAGTTTGTTAAGGCATTCAGAAAGTCCCTGAGTATCAGTCTTCCCGGAAAGAATTTCATCAGCATATTCAGGGGAAACCGTCGTAAGGCATGCATACCTGGAGGCAAGAAGAAAAGGTTCCACACAACCGCCGTTCAATCCGGTTTCCAGAAGGGACCTGTCCAGTCCTGTATATTCTGCAGCCTGGTCAATAGATTTGAATTCATGGTGGTATGCAGGGCCTGCGTTATGAATGGTGACAGCAAACTTCGTTCCGTCAAAATAACTAATCTGCCTTGCAAAACAAGAAACAAGGGCAGTAGCTGCATCCTGACAGTGAATAACATCTGGACATGAAATGGCAAACTTCGAGTATGCAACAACAGACTTCTGGAAGATAATGTTCATGGAAATAGAGTCTTCATGGCCATGTCCCTTTTTGTGAGCAGGATTACACTGTTCCTCTTCCTGGGTATATGTGTAGACTGCCTTCTTTTCAAGAAAAGAAGGATGGTGAACAAAAACAATACGAACACCTTTTTTTGTTCCATGGGAAAATTCAACACACTCTTCCTTCGACTTAACCTGAACAGAAGCAGTAAGGTTCTTTGAATCATCATAATCATCAATCTTAGAAAGACTGGTACATCCATAGAAAGGAATAAACAAGGTTACATCATGACCAAGCCGAACAAGATTTTCCGAAAGGGAGCAGGCAACATTCTTTACTCCCCCAGCCTCTGCAATTCCAGCATATTCCCTAGAAACAAGCCAAATGTTCATTGTAACTCCAATTATTTATTCGCAAAATCAGGACGAAGCTTTTCTGCTCCATTCTGATACACATGATGAAGCTGAGATCCTTCCTCAAGATAGGCAGAAACCATGACACGGATTGTGCGTGGAATCATTCCCTTTATTTCAGCTTCCTGAGATGTGAACAAGGCCGTTCCAGTTACGTCAATTCCAACATCACTCAAACGGAGAGCCTTTGCCGCATTGAGAACATCAAGATCCCTGGTCATTGTAAAGTGAATCGAAACAAGATCATTGCTGTCAATCTTATTGCTTGAAAAAATCTCACGGCACATGTTCCCGACATTTTCCCTGATTGATGCTTCAGTATTTTCAGCACACACGGCACCACGGATACAGTATATTCTCTTAGCCATATTGATTTCTCCTATTCAAAAGTCCTGATTAGATTCAAAAGCTGTGAAACATCCCCTTCCTTATACAATTTATCAAGCTGAGGATATTTTGAAAGAATTGAACCAAGTTTGTCCAGTTGATTAAGAAGTCTTTCCTGCTCAACCATGCTCTTTGCCTGAGTCTTGGCAAGCTCTTCCATTCTCAGAGAAAGAACGGCAACATAATCCTCATAGGATTTTCTGCATGAATTATAAAGTGAAACATCTGGAATTCTGGACGAAACTATCTGGCAGGAAACAACATCAATATTCTTGAGTTCACCCGATGATGCAAGAATTTTCTCAAGGTCAGATTCGGGAATGGATGCGCTCACAGCCATAACTTGCGGTTTTGATGCCATTTCAAGAAAGTAATCTGTGATAATTGTGGCTGCAACCTTTGACTTGTTTTCAAGATAAGAATTCAAGTCTTCCTGATTCTTTATTTTGTTTTCCTTCACAAGGGAATGAATGTTTTCGGCACTAATCTTCACTTCAAGTTCAAGATTCACAGAATATGAAAAATCAACATTGTCACCAAGTTTCTTGGCATACAAATCTGCTCCTGGCAGCTTTCCACTGCAGGTCTGGGAAAATTTCACAGCATTAAGATCAAACAGTTCAAGGCTGACGTTTGTTGGAAGAAGTCTTTCCCATTTCCACACAAATTTTCCGTTTTCAATGGGCTTTTCATACAAACCGCTGGTTCTGGAAGTCATGACGGCACAATGGCCAGGCTTTACCTGAAACTGTATCCAGCCAACATAAAAAACACCGCAGGCAAAAAGAAGCAAAACAAAAAGGTTTGCAAAAAATTTCTTAACATTCATTGATAAACCACCCAATAAAAATCCCCGCAAGAAAATTGAATTTCAAGCCAAATCCCATTATAATGTCTTTTAAGGTGAAAATCAAACCACAACTGAAAAAAATAAACAGATCATTACTCTTCAAGCTTATGTGCAGAACATCACTGTTTCTTTTTCTCATGCTGACACAAAGCTTTATTCTCTATATAACCGGAAACATTCAGGAGTTTCTGGACAGCACACAGACATTCATTCTTCTGGTTTGCTCAATGCTTTCCGTTACCATTGTTCTGATTTCAATCTACGGTCTTGTTGAAAGTGTTGTGTTGTTTTTTCTGCACAGGCTAAAGCGATACTGGATATATTTTTCACTGTTTTTCATGTCAGCACTGATTTCTGCATTCATATTCATTTTTTCAAGAGGCGTTATTTATCTTTCAAAGGGAATAAGCTGAACTAAATCCTTTCAAAAACAGATTCATAAGGAACGCAGACAAGACACCTGCCGCTTTCCACAGTCACTTCTACAGGCTTGGAATTCCTGTAATTACTGTCAGAAACACGATTTGAAAGACTCGGCACTAATCCCCCCATAAACCTGTCACCTTCCCATTCAAGTCCCTGAGACCTGACAGAAAGCATCCCGCACTCAAGATCAAGAAAAGAAATCCTGTCCTCAATTGAAAGAGCGTGAATCCTGCAGGATTGTTTTTCACAAAGAACAAATGACTTCATTCCGGGAGTAAGCCACACATCTGGAAAAAAGTCACGGGAAAACATGGAATAGACATGGAGAAAATGATCAATCCGTCCGCCTGAAGCTCCAAGAAGAACAACATTCTTTTTTTCACCAGGAAATATATTTTTGGCTTCCATCAAAGCAAGTTCCGTGTCAGAATAATCCTTGTAATGGGAATACTTTTTCAGAACAGAAGTATTATACTTGTCAATAAGACTCTTGTCTGAAACACTGTCCATATCTCCGATTATGATGTCAGGACAATAAAACTTTTTCTCACCGAAATATTTTTTGTAGCATTCAAATACATCAAGACCAGAATCGGCGCATAAAACAAAGTCAAAGGAATTGTCTGAGATATATGGGCATTCATCAGGATTAGGATATTCACCGCCTGTAAAAATCAAAACATTCTTCATAATGGCATTTCCTGTTCTTTTATGATATTCTGATTCTACTATGTTTTTGAACAATTGTCTTAGCATTCCACAGAAACTCACAGATTTTGCAAGGATTTTCAATGATAACAATTTCAAATGCTATCTTGTAGGCGGTGCAGTTCGCGACATGATTATGGGAATCAAGGCCCATGACTATGATATTGCAACTGATGCAAAGCCCGAAGATGTCATGAGAATTTTCAGGAAAGTAATTCCAACAGGAATCGCCCACGGAACAGTTACCGTCCATATATTCGGAATGGAACTTGAGACAACAACATTCAGGACTGAAAGCGATTATTCAGACGGAAGGCATCCTGACAAAATCGAATTTGCAGCAACCATCGAAGAAGACTTAAGCAGGCGCGACTTTACCATGAACGCCATAGCATACGACATACTCAACAAAAAAATCGTGGATCCCTTTGAAGGACAAAAAGACATCAAAAACAAAACAATCAGAACTGTCGGAAATGCCCTGGAAAGATTCACGGAAGACGGTTTGAGACCTGTAAGGGCGCTAAGATTTGCAAGCCAGCTTGGATTCCTCATTGAAGAGGAAACATTCAAGTCCATTTCAATTCCAGCCGTACTTGAAAAGACAAGAAGCATTTCACCTGAAAGATTCCGCGATGAATTCTGCAAGATACTTTCAACAAATAAACCCAGCGTTGGATTAAAACTTCTAGAGCAGACAGGGATTCTTTCCATGTTCATACCTGAATTCACCCCATGCCGAAACTGCATTCAGAAAGACGTAAGGGGCTTCCACGAATTTGATGTTGCCGATCACAATCTCTATGCCTGCGACGGAGCTCCAAAAGACAACCTCATAGTGCGACTGGCAGCATTTTTCCACGACATAGGAAAACCTGAGTCAAGGTCAACTGAAATTATCAGCGGAAATGAAGTCGTTCATTTTCATGGACATGAAAAGATCTCGGAAAAGAAAACCATACGTGCAATGACAAACCTGAAATTTTCAAATGATGAAATAAAGAAGGTATCCCATCTTGTAAAGGAGCACATGTTCCATTATGAAAGTTCCTGGTCTAATGCAGCTGTACGAAGATTCATAATCCGCATCGGCACAGAAAATCTTGATGATCTTATTCTTCTAAGACTTGCCGACACTCACGGAATGCACAACACTCCAGTTATAGAAGGAAGCCCCTCATGGAACAACATAGTCGAGCTGAAAAAAAGAATCGAAGAAATACTCAGTGAAAATTCCGCATTAAGCCTTAAGGATCTTAAGGTCAACGGAAACGACCTCATGCAGGAAGGAATACCACGAGGAAAAGAACTGGGAATGATTCTCAGGGAACTCTTTGAGACAGTAACAGATTCTCCTAAAATGAATGAAAGAGAAACTCTTCTTTCCCTGGCAAAAAACATCCACGAAACAAAATTCAAGAACTGACCGTACCAGGCAAAATGTTTTTGCTAGTAAGTTATCTCACCATCATGGGCAAGCAAAGTTGATGAAGTTACATTTTCAAGCCCGGCAATTTCACGGATAAGCTCACTTTCTTTGTTTGTTCTAAGCTCTACAACCATGTCAATTCTTGATGAGGCAAAGGCACGGCTTTTAACGCTGTAGAACCTGCAGTATTTTTCCAATGTATCAACAACCCTGGCTTCAACATCATGGCTTGAACCGCTTACCATAAGAACCTTTGGAGAACGTCCAACAGGGATTCTGTCAAACACGACAAGAACAATTGTGAGAACAAAGCACAAAACGCAGGCAATCTGGGCAAGACCTGCACCACAAATAATACCGGTGGAAATAGCCCAGAAAAGGAAAACAAGATCCATTGGATCCTTAACGGCAGTTCTGAATCGAACAATGGAAAGTGCACCGACCATACCAAGTGAAACAACAACACTGGACTGAATGGTCAGGATAATTCCAGCTGTGATCAAAACGAGAGCCGGCAATGAAATATTAAAGCTCTTTGAATAGAAGGTTCTTCTGGTAAGAATCCTGTATGCAAAGAAAATATATAGGGCAAAGAACGAGGAAATAGCAAAAACTATGAGAATATTCTCCGGTGTTGCATCGTATCTTGTAAAGCCCTCAAGAAATGATTTTTTGAAAACGTCTTTGAAACTCATCTGAACAAATCTCCAATCCTATTGAATTTTCTGCATATATAAAATTTTGAAAACGAAGTCTGATTCAACCTTGCTGTCTGAAGAGACTCATTGATAAAGCCAGGCAAAAGCTCATCATACTTTACCTCAACCATGTTTATTCCAGTTTCCATGACCGGCCTTGAAGAAAGATCAGGATCAAAAAAACCCTTGAAATCACATGAACTCCTGATATTCCTGTCAAAAGTAATTCTAACATTTCCGTCGCGATAAATAAAGGGCACACGCTCATACGAAACTATGACAACGGGCTTAAGGGCACGGGATCTCATTTCCATGATAAGTTTCTTCAATAAAAAAGGTGTTTCAGAATCAAAATCAGGAATACCGCCGGAAATAATCTTGTTTGTGTCATCAATTGAGACGGGACAAGATGTCTTCAGGCACATTCCCTTAACCTTTTGCTTCAATTCAAGGGTGATTCTGCCGGAACTGGAATTATAGATTCTGATTCTGAACTTTTCCCTGGGATCTGTTCCATTTTCATTTTCGTAGTAGCACGAATTATACATGTCATCAAAGTAAAGGCTTCTGATACTGTACGTGTTATTCTCACCGGCATGAGTGTCTGCCTCAAGAAGACTGGAAATTCGCTTTTCCAATCCTGAAAGAATATACTCTGGTGAGACATATTTAAATTCATGCCTGAATTTACCCTGTGCCATAATTTCTTTAGATTATTCAACAAAATAAAGGATGTGTCAAATTGATGGATTTCTTGAATGTTGCCCTCCATTCTGATAGACTCTTCCCATGGAATTCAACAAGGAACTAAAAGTTGCCGTTTGCCATGACTGGCTTGTAAACTACGGCGGAGCTGAAACATTCGTGGAGCTTGTGCTTCAGATTTTCCCACAGGCCCATATCTACACATTGGTATATGACAGAAAAAAAATGAAGGGCCACTTTGAAAACAACAGGATTTTCACTTCATCCCTGCAAAAAATTCCCTTTGCAACCAGGATATACACTAAACTCCTTAAATTCATGCCAAAGGCCTTTGAATCCTTTGACTTTACCGGATATGACCTTGTTATCTGCTCATCATCTAGCTGCGCAAAAGGAATAATTACCCCACCGTCAGTTCCACACATAGCCTACATTCATTCACCTATGCGCTATGCATGGGACCTCTACTTTGACTACAAAAAACGCTCTGGAAAGCTTACAAGGCACTTCATGGAAAAATGGATGCATGGAATTCGCATGTGGGACTATATTTCCAGCCAGAGAATTGATATGGTCGTGGCAAATTCAGCATATATCGCCCGTAGAATCAAAAAATTCTGGAACAGGGACGCACATGTAATCTACTGCCCAATCACAGACAACAGATTCTTTCCTGCTGACAATGATGAAAAAGAAGACTACTACGTTTCCTTTTCCAGGCTGGTTGCATACAAGCGCGTTGACCTTGCAGTGGAAGCTTTTGCAAGAAACGGTAAAAAACTCATTGTTATTGGATCTGGTGGAGAGGAAAAAAAGCTTAGGGATATGGCACGTGGACACAAAAACATTGTATTCACAGGCCGAATAAGTGACGAGGAAGTAAGGACCTATCTTCAGAAGGCAAAAGCACTGATTTTCTGCGCCGAAGAGGATCTGGGGCTGACTCCAATTGAATGCCAGGCCTGCGGAACACCTGTAATTGCCTATGGAAAAGGCGGAGCTGTTGAAACAGTTGTCCATGGAAAAACCGGCATACATTTTGCAAGGCAGACTGTTGAAAGCCTGATGGAAGGTGTTGAACAGTTTGAGAAGGAAGATGCAAAGGGAACCTTCATTAAACAGGCCATGGTGAATCAGGCAGAAAAGTTTTCTCAGAAACATTTTATGGAAGAATTCAAGAAGGCTATTGAAGATTCTTTTGAGCTGGTGAAAGTCCGACCATAAACAGCTGTACATTTAACTTGATAAAGAATGTCCCAGGCAGAAGAATTTTATGATTTTTTTCTTCCCGGCACAAAACCTTTCTAAAGTTGATTAAGATTCCCAAAATCATTAAAATAGAGGGTATGCTACATTCTCTATATTTGATGATTATTTACCCAATCACACAGTTACTGGAACTGTGTTTCAACATTCCCTACAATCTTACAAAGAGCGAGGGACTTTCCATTCTCACAATCAGTGTGGCAGTAACAATTCTCTGTCTGCCACTATACATAGTTGCTGAACGCTGGCAGGAACATCAGCGCCTCACCGAACAGAAAATGAAGGCTCAGGTAAGCCGCATTAAAAGCGTATTCAAGGGCGATGAGCAGTACATGATCCTGACAACCTACTACAAGCAGAATCACTACCACCCAATGATGGCCCTGCGATCATCTTTCGGGCTTCTCATTCAGATTCCATTCTTCCTTGCAGCATATCACTTTCTTTCTGAGCTTGAGCTTTTAAAAGGACACCAGTTCCTTTTCATGAAAGACTTGGGGCAGCCTGATGCACTGTTTACCATCGGAACATTCAAGGTAAACATTCTTCCAATAGCCATGACACTGATAAACTGTATTTCTGGACTCATCTACTCCAGGGGACATGGTGCACGGGAAAAAATACAGATTTTCTCAATGGCTGCACTGTTCCTTGTTGTTCTCTATCCTTCCCCATCAGGTCTTGTTTTCTACTGGACAATGAACAATATGTTCTCAATGATAAAGAACATTTTCTACAAGCTTAAGAATCCACTGAAGAGCTTCTACTTCTTTGCATCAGCAATTTGTCTGGCTCTCATTGTCATTACAATTTTAAACGTTGCTGACTTCAAGAAATATCTCATGATTGCCGGATTCCTTGCAGTCATTGCATCCCCACTCATCATAAAGGGTGCATCAAAAATCATTGACACATTCCTCGTGCCATTGGTGGAAGACCAGAAGCTTTGCATGATTTTGTTCTTCACCACTGCACTGGCAATGTGCTTCCTGAGTGGATACACAATTCCTTCTTCAGTAATTGCCTCTTCACCACAGGAATTCTCTGGAATCGGAAATGCATTAAGCCCATTCACATACATCAGGGAATCCTTTGTACAGGCATTTGGATTCTGTGTTTTCTGGCCATCATGCATCTACTTCCTCTTCGGAAAGAGAACAAAATCTATGATGGCATTCCTGGGATTGTGGCTTCTCATAGCATCCCTGGTCAATGCCTATGCATTTGTTGGAAACTACGGAACAATCAACAATCTTCTTGTATTCAGTGACTTCTCAAAGCTCATTGAAAAAACAAGCACCATCTTCATCAATCTGATTTGTGTAGCGGCAGTCTTTGCAGCAGTTCTTTTTGTAACAAAATACTTCGCAAAAAAACTGGCAGTTTCAATAAGCGCAATCATACTCATTGTTGTGGCAGCATTCAGTGTTATCAACTCAAAGAAAATCTCTGACGGATTTGCATACTATCTTGAACTCCAGAGCAAAAACACCCATGCAACAGAAATTACCCCTGTATTCCATTTTTCAAAGACCGGAAAAAACGTTCTTTTCCTCATGCTTGACCGTTCAGAAGGTGAAATAATCCCTGAAATGTTTGAAAAGTTACCGGAAGTAAGCGAAAACTGGACGGGATTCACATACTATCCTAATGTACTTTCATACAACGGACACACTTTCATTGGTTCATCCCCATGTTTTGGAGGATACGAATATACTCCTGAAGCCATGAATGAAAGGCCGAAGGTATCACTCAAAGACAAGCACAACGAATCCCTTCTTGCAGTTCCAAGAATCCTTACTGAAAAGGCCGGATACCATGCAACCCTCGCAGACTCATCATGGGCAAACCACAGCTGGATTGCAGACATGAGCATTTGTGATGACTACAAGGATATTGACGGAATCACAACAAAATCAGTCTACACTCCTTACTGGTACAGGGAACACAACTTCTCCACAAACTCAGACATGCACACAAACCAGCTTAAGAGAAATTTCCTGTGGCTGAGTCTTTTCAGATGCTCTCCAAACGTATTCAGAATCCTGATTTACAAGAAGGGAACATGGAGAAGCCTGGATCAGGCAACAACAGAAATCATGTCTATTGTTGATGACTATGCAGTTCTTGAATATCTTCCAAAACTCACAGACACAAATGCAGACAAGCCGAATTTCATTTCATTTGTAAATGAAATCTCGCATTCAACATTCCCCTTGGATTACCCTACTTATTCACCTTCCCTGACTCCAAGAACAGACTATCCGGAAGACAAGAAAAATCTCATGTTCTACATGACAAACATTGCACAGTTTGTGAGAATCGGTGAATGGTTCAAATTCCTCAAGGAAAACGGTGTATATGACAACACTCGAATCATCGTTACCTCTGACCACGGATTTGCAGGAATCCAGAAATGCTTTGAAGAGGATGTTGAACTTGATTTGAAGGTTGCAGACAGAACTTACTTTGGCCGCGGACACTATCACCCGACACTCATGATCAAGGACTTCAATGCAGAAGGACCTCTTGTTACCGACAATTCATTCATGACAAATGCCGATGCACCGGCAATGGCTCTCCATGGTCTTGTAGAAAAACCCGTAAACCCTTACACAGGAAAGGAATATTCTCTTGAAGCCAATGAAAAGGCAAAGGAAAACGGAGTTTATATCACAACCAGTGATGGGTTTGGACCTGAATACCACACAGAAAACCTTCTGGTTCTTCCAGAAAAAACATGGTGGCACGTAAAAGACAATATCTTTGAATCAAAGAATTGGATTCAGGAAAGTCCAGAAAAATAGTTGCCGCAATAATCCTGATAAACCAAACATATTTTTTAATACTTATGGAGTGAATTATGAATGACTTTTTGCTTTATATTGACCCTGGAACAGGAAGCATGCTCTTCTCTATTCTCATTGGGGCAACTGCAACCCTTTACTTTCTTGCAAGAGCTGCATGGATGAAGCTTAAATTCCTTGTGACTGGAAACAAGGGAGCACAGGATACATCTGCACACAAATATGTACTCTATAACGAAGACAAGAGATACTGGTTTGTCTTCAAGCCGATCCTTGATGCATTTGAAAACCATGAAACAGAAGTAACATATCTGACATCCCACAAAGAAGACAAGGTCTTTGAAAGCAACTACAAGTTTGTCAAGGCTGAATACATTGGAGAAGGAAACGCTGCATTTGCAAGACTCAACCTTCTTTCTGCTGACATTGTTGTAATGACAACACCTGGACTTCAGGTTTACCAGCTCAAAAGAAGCAAGAACGTGAAGCACTACTCTCACCTTGAACATTCAACCGGTGATGCTACAATGTACCGCCTTTTTGGGCTGGACTACTTTGACTCTGTTCTTGTCACAGGAATGTACAAGGAAAAGGATGTAAGGTATCTTGAACAGCAGCGCGGTATTGCAAAAAAAGAAATCGTAAGCGTTGGATGCACTTACCTTGACGTATTCAAGGAAAAAATGGAACAGATTCCTCAGGAAGAAAATCACAACTTTACAGTTCTTCTCTCACCATCATGGGGACCAGCAGCAATTCTCTCAAGATATGGTGAAAAGCTTCTTGATCCACTTATTGAAACCGGATGGAATATTATTGTCAGACCTCACCCACAGTCAAAGATTTCAGAAAAGGAAATGCTGGATCGCCTTACAAAGAAATATGAAAACAAGCAGAACCTTATCTGGGACTATAACGGTGAAAACATTTATTCAATGAAAAAGGCTGACATAATGATCTCGGACTTCTCCGGAATCATCTACGACTATACTTTCCTTTGCGACAAGCCTGTAATGTATGTAAATGCCGACATGGATTTGAGAATGTATGATGCATATGATGTCCCAGGCCAGAAACCATGGCAGGTAAATGCGGTTCATGAATTTGGAATTGAATTAAAGGAAGAACAGTTCAAGAACATAAAGGATGTTATCCAGAATGCCAGCGATTCAAAAGAACTTGCGGAAAAACGTGCAAAGGCCAAGGCTGAAGCATGGGAACATATTGGAACAGCAGGCGAAGAAGTCTACAACTTCATGGTAAACAAGGAAAAGGAACTTTCTTAAAACAAAATCAAAAATAGCCTTCATGGCAGCTTAATTACGGGAGACCATACAATATGATTATTACAAGAACACCATTCAGAATGTCATTTTTTGGCGGTGGAACAGATTTATCAGGGTTCTTCAACGAGCATGGAGGAGCCGTTATCTCAACAACATTTGACAAATATTGCTATGTTACAGTTCGTCATCTTCCGGCATTCTTTGATTACAAGACTCACCTCACATATTCAAAGACAGAATATGTAAACTCCTATGAAGAGATTCAGCATCCGGCAATCCGTGAAGCAATGAAGCACATGGACATGCACAATATCCGCCTGACTTATGAAAGCGACCTTCCAGCTCGCACAGGACTGGGAACTTCATCTAGTTTTGCCGTTGGAATGATTGAAGCATTCTATGCACTAAACGGGAAATATGCAGATAAAAGAAAACTTGCTGATGATGCAATTTACCTTGAACGCGAACTCTGCAAGGAAGCTGGAGGAATCCAGGATCAGATTGCCGCTTCCTTCGGAGGATTAAACAGAATTGACTTTTCTAAGGATGGATATACTGTACGCCCAATCGTTATTTCAAGGGCAAGAAAGGAAAAGCTCAACAACAATCTGATGCTTTTCTTTACAGGATTCTCAAGATTCAGCTCCGACATCCAGAAAGGCACAGAAAAATCAATGAAGGACAAAACAAAAGAACTTCTTGAAATGTATTCACTTGTAGACAAGGCAGAAAAAGTACTTACAGACGAATCTTGCGACCTGGATGAATTTGGAAGACTCCTTGACTATACATGGAAACTCAAGAGAGGAATCTCAAGCGGAATCAGTACTGGTTCCATTGATGAACAATATGAAAAAGCAATGAAAGCCGGTGCTTTAGGCGGAAAACTCCTTGGAGCCGGCGGTGGCGGATTCCTTTTGTTCTATGTTCCTCAGGAAAAACAGGCAGCCGTGAAAAAGGCCCTTGAAAATCAAATGCATGTTCCATTCAAGTTTGAAAACGAAGGAACTAGAATCATTCATTTTGAAAGTGAAGAATAAATTGGAGTAAATGATGTACATTAAAGAACTTATTGAACGATACCCTGTTCTTGCCAAGTGCGAGAAAGAAATCAGGGAAGCAAAAGATGCAATAATAAAATCCTATGAAAACGAAGGCAAGCTTCTCATTTGCGGAAATGGTGGATCTTGTGCAGACAGTGATCACATTTGCGGTGAACTTTTAAAATCTTTCGTAAAAAAGAGAATTCCAGAAAAATCATTCCTGGACAAGCTTTCGGAAATTGACAATTCAACAGGATACTATCTTTCAGACAAACTTCAGGGCTCTCTTCCTGCAATTTCACTTTGCAATCAGGCAGCATTAATGACAGCAAGCCTTAATGATGTTGACGGAAATGTTATGTTTGCACAGCAGGTTATGGGTTACGGAAAAAAGGAAGATGTATTCCTGGGAATTTCAACATCCGGCAATTCAAAGGATGTGATTTATGCTTGTGTAGTTGCAAAGGCAAAGGGTCTAAAGACTATCGGACTTTTAGGAAAAGATGGCGGAAAGCTTAAGAATCTCTGTGACATAAGCATTGTTGTTCCAGAGACAGAAACATTCAAAATTCAGGAACTGCATCTACCTGTTTACCATGCTTTGTGTCTTGAAATTGAAAACAGATTCTTTCCGGAATAATATTTTAATCCTGGAATCCTAGTTAACCAAGGTTGTACAAATGCAAAAGATAATAGCAATTAATGGTGAATCATTCTGCAGGAATCTAACAGGTATTGAACGACTTGCCATCGAGGTCACAAAATACCTGGACAAACTTGTACAGCCTGATCAAATGGAACTTGTTGTTCCAAGAAATGCCAGAAATCTTCCTGAACTAAAAAACATCAAAATAATAAAATTAAACACAGAAGCAACATTCTTTCCGAAATGGACACAAATCAACTATCAGATATATGTCATTATGCACGGAAGAATAAGCTTTAACTTTTCAAACACCTGCCCTTTTTTCAAGCCAGGATATGAATTCATACATGACATCTTCAGCTACCTTCACCCGGAAGACTTTAGGGGATCACGCCGCGATAAGCTCATTCAGTTGTATTCAAACCTCATGTACAAAACCATTGCCAGAAGAGCAAAGAAAATTTTTACCGTTTCTGAATACACAAAAAAAACCATTATGGATGCATACGGAACCAAATCAGACAAAATTCATGTGGTTTATTCAGGTGTCAGCGGATACAACGAAATAAAACCTGACATGGGTATATTTGAAAAGTTTCCGGTTTTGCTTGAAAAAGAATTCTATTTTACGCTGGGAAGCCTTTCCACCAGAAAAAATTTCAAATGGATTGTACAGCATGCAAAAAAATTCCCTGACGAACTTTTTGCAGTATCAGGAAAACCTCTGCCAGCTGTTGTTCCCAAAGAACTTGAGGATCTCAAAAATCTTAAGAACGTAATTATGCTGGGATATTTGTCAGACGAAGAAGTCAAGGCCATTTACACAAAATGCAAGGCATTTCTTTTACCTACATATTTTGAAGGCTTTGGTCTGCCACCGCTGGAAGCTCTCTCATGCAATGCAAAGGTAATAGTTTCAAACATCACAAGCCTTCCTGAAATTTATGAAGACTGCGCATATTACATTGACCCGGAAAAACCTGAAACAAACCTGGAAGAACTTCTCAAGAAAAAAGTTGCATCTCCAGAAAGACTACTTGAAAAATACACATTGGAAAACACAGCAAAAAGAATCTATTCGGTTCTCTTTGAAAAACAAAATCAGGGGTAAATCATGAAAACAATCATAATGGCAGGCGGAAAGGGAACAAGAATTGCATCAGTAGCCAGCGACATACCAAAACCAATGATCAGAATTTGCGACAAGCCTATTCTTCTTCACCAGATTGAATGCCTTAAAAAATCAGGACTCACTGACATTACGCTTGTAATCGGACACCTTGGTCATGTTATAAAAGAATATTTTAAGGATGGAAAAGACTTCGGCGTAAAAATTTCATACTTTGAGGAAACAACCCCACTTGGAACTGCAGGAGCATTGTTTAAAATGATGGAAAAAAATGAGTTGAACGATGATTTCCTTCTCATGTGCGGTGATACGATACTCGACATAGATTTCAACAGAATCATTTCATTCCACAAACAAAAGAATTCACTAGCAACACTGGTATCTCATCCAAATTCCCACCCTTACGATTCATCCCTTCTGGTTACGGAAATTCTTCCACCAAAGATTAAGGGAGGTCTTCCAGAAGACACAAAGAAAGTAATAATGTGGATGAACAAGGAAGACGAACGAAAATGGTACAAGAACAGGGTAAACGCAGGCATTGAAGTAATCAGTCCAAAACTCCTTGAAATAACAAAGAAAAATTTCGTTCCAAGGCATCCTGAAAACCCAGACAAGATTGACCTTGACCGTGACGTGCTAAAACCCAACGTTGGGACTGGAAGAATCTTTGCATACGACACACCTGAATACATTAAGGATATGGGTACACCTGACAGATTCTACCAGACAGAAAAAGACATCATCAATAAAACTGTAGAAAACAGAAATCTCTCAAAAAAACAGAAAGCAATTTTTCTTGACCGCGACGGAACTTTGACAAAGGATGTAGGGTTTGTAAGATCTCCTGAACAGCTGGAACTAGCAGAAGGAGCCGGTGACGCAATCAGGAAAATCAACAACTCAGGATATCTTGCAATTCTTGTTACAAACCAGCCGGTCATTGCACGAGGCGACATTACATTTGAAGAACTTGAGGAAATTAACAGGAAACTTGAAACACTTCTTGGAAAGGATGGCGCTTATCTTGATGCAATCTATTTCTGTCCTCACCATACTGACAAGGGATTTGAAGGCGAACGAATAGAATATAAATGTAACTGTGAATGCAGAAAGCCTAAGCCTGGCATGATCCTGAATGCTGCAAAAGACTTCAACATTGATATAACAAAATCATTTATGATTGGCGATTCAAAAGCTGATATTGAATGCGGAACAAATGCAGGAGTTTCAAAAAGCATACTCATAGACGAAAACAAAAATATACTTGATGCAGTAAGCGAAATTATTGGAAACTAATCAAATTATGGAAAAAAAAGTAGTTGCAATAAACGGAGATTTTTACGCAAGAAAAATTACAGGAATAGAGCGTCTTGGAATTGAAGTGACAAAGTGTCTTGATGAATTGGTAAAGCCAGGACAAATGGAATTAATTGTTCCAGAAAATGCCGTGGGAATTCCTGAATTCAAGAACATATCAGTTGTCAGGCTTGACGTTGAAAATAACATAAAGCAGACAAAATGGACTCAGGGACCATATCAAAAGTATGTAAGAAAAAATAAAAGATGGAGCATGAATTATTCAAACACCTGCCCCTACTTTGCTCCGGGATTTGAATTCATCCACGACATCTACACAAAACTTTATAAGGGTGACATGAAGTCTCTGCGGGACAAGATCATTGGAAAAATGACAAACCTCCTTTACTGGAGAATTGCAAAAAAAGCAAGAATAATATTCACTGTTTCCGAATACACAAAAAAAACAATTGTAGACACGTACAAAACTAAACCAGAGAAAATTAAAGTTGTATATTCAGGAGTCCGCAATCATGAAAAACTTGATGCTGACTTTACGGTTTTTGATCGTATACCTGAATTAAAGAACAGGGAATTTTATTTTACACTGGGAAGCCTTTCACTCAGGAAAAACCTTAAATGGATTGCAGATCATGCAGAACTGTACCCGGATGAAACATTTGCAATTTCAGGAAAGGCACTTCCTACTGTAGTTCCACCAGAACTTGAAAAATTGAAAAAACTCAAGAACATTATAATGTGTGGTTATCTTAGTGATGCGGAAGTCATGGCTCTTGAAATGAAGGCAAAAGCATTCATATTTCCTTCCTATTTCGAAGGATTTGGATTGCCACCACTTGAAGCTCTGTCCTGTGGTGGAAAAATTATTATTTCAAACTCATCCTGTCTTCCAGAAATTTATGGCAACACAGCCTGGTATGTTGATCCTGACAAACCAAACGTCAACCTGGATGAACTGATGAAAAACCCAGTAGGAAAACCTGATTCAATTCTGGAAAGATTCACTTTCATGAATACAGCCAGAAAAATACATGAAGCAATCAGTGAATATCTAATGTAACAAAAAAGCCAGCCAAATATTCTTAAAGTATCTGGCTGGCTGATTTTTTTAGATAGCAAATAAATCCTTACTTGAGGAAAGTCTTAAGGGCATCAACAAGAAGATCATTTTCTTCAGGAGCTTTTACAGCGAGTCTAATATATTCCCCCTTTTCAAATCCCTTCTTACCTGAAAGATCCTTAATGAAAATATTGGCTTTATCAAGAAGCTTAAGTGTCAAATCTGTCGATGAAATTTTTCCAGAAATCTTGCAAAGCACATAGTTTGCCTGGCTTGGGAAAACCTTCAATCCCTTTATTTTTGAAAGTTCCTTAGTAAATCTCTGTCTTTCATCAGCAATCTTATCGCATGCCATGGAATATGTCTTTGAATACTTTTCATAAATCTGAAGGAAATATTCGCCATAGGAGTTGATATTCCAGATTCCATTTGTCTTCTTGATCTTCTCAATAAAATCCTTTCGTGAGCTGGCAATAACACCAAGACGAATTCCAGGAACTCCATAACTCTTACTGATAGACTTTACAACAATAAGATTTGGATACTCTTCAAGAATATTATAATCAAGCAATGAATAGCGTATTTCTTTTTCTGCAAAGTCAATAAAGCTTTCATCAAAAATGAGATTGCAATCAAGTTCCTTCAATTTTCCAAGAAGAGACAATACATCTTCCTTGCCAAGGAAATTTCCACTTGGATTATCAGGATTAATAAGCAAAACACAATTTGCCTTTGATTCTATTACAGCCTTAATGATGTCATTTACCGTATAGCGGAAATTCTTATCAACAGGAACAGGAACAGTTTCCATTCCAATGAAACGTTCAGGATATTCATTGAAGGTTGGATAAGGAACACAAACCTTTCCTGTTAGACATCTTCCGAGAGAGGAAATAAGTTCAGCAGCACCGTTTCCAACAGCAATCTGCTCTGGAAGCAAATTGAAAATTTTAGATGCAAGAAGACTCATCTGAGCAGCGCCACTTGGATACTGAGTCAGAAGAGTATGGAAGCTGCTTGTCATCTCATCAATCATTTTCTTTGGTGGGAAATATGGATTAACCAGATAGCAGTAATCCTTCATGTTAGGGAATCGCCAGTAACCGCCAAAACGCTTTTGCATGGACTTAAGCTTTTCAAGACCTTCAGAAAATCTATCCTCAGCAATAGAAAGATCAGACGGATCATCAATTTCGTACCAGTCATCCCCGGAAACAACAAATCCCTTGATAACAGAAGACGAAAGGAATGACAGTACCTTGAGAACCTGCTCATAGTATTCATTCTTTCCAAAAGACTTCTGATATGCTTCCAGGAATGGAATGTAATACTGCTCAGAAAATTCCCTTGAGAACTTATAGATATTCACAGTCTTGTAGTAGTCATCAATTTTGTTCCAGTTGAAAGACTTCTTGTCAATCATACCGATAATATCCCGTTCCTGGTCAAGAATGGCACATGTTCCATCCATCCAGCTTTCAAAATGTGAAAGCACGGCAAGATTCTTTTCAGGTGATGCAATAAGATCCTGAAGAATTTTCTTCCTAAAAATCAAGTCACTTTCAAGAAGGATTGTATCATCCTTAAGCAGTTCATTTCGTGCAAGATAGAATGAATAGATATTGTTTGTAGTATCATAAACCTTGTTCTCAATATATTCGATTTTCATTCCACCAAGATTCTTTTCATTGAATTTTGATGCGATAAAATTCTTTAGAACGTCTGCCTTGTATCCAACGACAAGAACAGTTCTGCTAACCTTAGCCTTAACGAGAGCTTCAATGGCATATTCGATGAGAGCTTTTCCGTTTACTTCTACCATGCACTTTGTTGCATCTTTTGTGTAACGACCAAGTCTTTTTCCCATTCCAGCTGCAAGAATAATTGCCTGCATTTTTACTACCCCAAAGTTTAAAAATATAGTTGATCCTAACACAAAATGCCATTTTATTCCATATATACGGGAAGTCTGTGATTAAAGATTCTGTATCTTTATCTCTGTTCAATTGTTGTATTATTTGATACAATGATAATATTCACCTGAAAGCAAATGCTTCTCTTGAAAAAGGTATAACCTAAATCGCACAAAACAAGCGGTTAAAAAGTACCTGGCACCAATAAAAAACATTCACGGTGCCGTCTATCTTTGAAAGGAGGTTCTGTAATGACAGAAAAGGAATTTGACCTGCTTTATGCAGCTCACAAAAACAAGGACATCAGCGGTTTTGACAAGGAGATAATTTCAGCTTGCGAAAAAGCAGGATTACTTAAAGACAAAAAAGTAACAGACAAGGGATACGAAGAGCTCAAGCCTTACAAAGTTGACAATGCTATCATCATGGCAGCAGGTCGCAGCCGTCGTTGCATGCCCCTTTCAAACTACCTTCCAAAGGGGCTATTTGAAATAAAGGGTGATACAATGGTTGAACGCCAGATCAAACAGCTCAAGGATGTTGGCATTGGCGAAATCATTCTCGTAGTCGGTTACAAAAAAGAAAAGTACTATGAGATGGCTAAGAAATATCCTGGACTCATTGTTATTGAAAACACTGAATGGGAAGAAAAAAACAATACATCATCAATTTATGCTGCAAAGGATTATCTCAAGAACACATACATCTGCTGCAGTGATAACTGGTTTGCCCATAACGTATACAAGGAATATGTTTATGATTCATACTATGCCGCAAAATTCAGCGATGAATTCATAAATGAAGACTTTGCAAAATCATACGATGAAAACGGATACATCACAGAGCTCAAGCGCGGTGGTGAAAACGGATGGTATGTAATCGGAGAATCATACTGGAACAAGGACTTCTCGGCAAAATTCAAGGATCTTATGGTAAAGGAATATTACGATCCTGAAATGAAATACATGCTGTGGGACCACTTCTACGCAAAGCACATCGACGTTCTCAAGATGAAGATCATGCAGCGAGAAGAAGAAGACTGTAAGGAATTTGATACAACAGAAGAAATCATTGAATTCTATCCTGGATTCAAGGACTTTGTTGAACAGTTCATTGCAGAAGAGGAAATGGAAAACCAGACAATCCGCCTCAACTATCTTTCAAACTATGCAGACACAAAATCATATTCAGTAGTTTCAACTGAGCAGTTTACAGGACGTCTCCACGTAAATGAAAATCTCTTCAAGCCAAGTCCAAAATGCATGGATGTATTGCGCAACGCAACTTATGAAGACGTTATGCTCTATGATCTTACACGTGAAGATGATCTTGCAGTTGAAATTTCAAAGCGCGAGGGAATCAGTACAGACCACATTCTTGTACACTCAGGTTCTTCTGATGTCATAAAGACTATCATGACTCTTGTTCTAAATAAAGGTGACACTGTTCTCATCTCATCCCCAGCATGGAACTACTACAAATCTGTTGTGGAACTCCGCATGGCTAAGGCAGCATACTACGACGTAAAGGCTGGAGACAAGGCTTATGAGTTTGATGTAGACGGACTTCGTGAAAAGGCACGTACCATTACTCCACGCATTATTATTCTCACAACACCACACAACCCTACAGGAGCATTCCTGGCACCTGGAGACCTGGAAACAATCATCAAGGAAAATCCAGCTTCTCTTGTTATTGTTGATGAGGCATACCTTGGATTCGGACCAAAGAAATACGATGTTGTTCATCTTCTCAACACTTATTCAAACGTAGTATTCAGCCGTACTTTCTCAAAACTTTATGGTCTTGCAGGTGTTCGCGTTGGATACGGAATCTGTAATCCAATGGCAAAGCAGGTATTCCGCCTTGACGTAAATCCATTCCGTGTAAACAACATAAGCCGCAAAATGGCAATCGCTGCCCTGCAGGATCAGGAATATTATGACAAGCTTCTTGCTGACATTACCGAAAGCCGAAACTACTTTATTGAGGAAATGAACAAACTTCCAGGTGTAAAGGCCTTTGAAAGCGATGCAAACTTTGTATTCATGCATTATGTGGGAATTGACACACAGGCTCTCAAGGATTATCTCCAGAAAAACGGTTACCTTGTACGTCTTTGGACAGAAGGAAGCAACCTTGCAATGCGCGTAACACTTGACCGCAAGGAAGTAATGGAAAAAGTTGTTGCCCTCATCAGGGAATTCCTGAAAAAGTAAGCAACTTATTTTGTAAAACTCAATATAAGTGACTGTCCAGTAAGTTCGTACTGTCATTCGATAGACTTATTGGACAGTCTTTTTTTTGCAGGATATTTCATGGCAGAGGCACTCCAAACTGCAAATTGCAAAAACCATAGACCTGATTCCAGAACAGAACATGACAAACGAAAAAAAATACATTTTTTAATATGGATTAAGAACAGGATTTTTGATACAATCCTTTATGTCATGAAAAAGGTTACTACAAATGCACATTACATTTGCAAAATCACATCATAAGTAAAATATATAAGCTGAATTTGTCAAAAGGCAGATTCAGCTTTTTTTTAAATATTTTTATCTAGGGGTTAATAAAATGGCTAAACGCACAGACATCAACAAAGTTTTGATTATCGGTTCAGGACCTATCGTTATCGGACAGGCCTGTGAATTTGACTATTCCGGAACACAGGCTTGCAAGGCCCTTCGTGAACAGGGATACAAGATTGTTCTCGTAAACTCAAATCCGGCAACTATCATGACAGACCCAGTTATGGCAGATGCTACATACATCGAACCACTTAATCTTGAACGCCTTACACAGATCATCGAAAAGGAACGCCCGGATGCCCTACTCCCTAACCTTGGCGGCCAGACAGGACTTAACCTTGCACAGGAACTCAACAAGGCTGGTGTACTTGAAAAGTACGGGGTACAGGTTATCGGTGTAAACCTTGATGCCATTGAACGCGGTGAAGACCGTGAAATCTTTAAGGAAACAATGCAGAAGCTTGGAATCAAGACCCCAGCATCCGACATCTGCTATACAGTGGAAGAAGCAGAAAAAATTGCAACAAAAATCGGTTTCCCAATCGTTGTTCGCCCAGCCTACACAATGGGTGGTGCCGGAGGTGGATTCTGCTACAATATGGAAGAACTCCGCACAATCGTTACAAACGGACTTGATCTTTCCCTTACACACCAGTGCCTTATTGAACAGTCAATTCTCGGTTGGGAAGAACTTGAGGTTGAAGTTGTCCGCGACGCAAAGAACCAGATGATTGCAATCTGTACAATCGAAAACATCGATGCTGTTGGTGTCCACACAGGTGACTCTTTCTGCGCTGCCCCATTCATGACAATCGACAAGGAACTTGAAGACCGCCTCGTAAAAGACGCTTTCAAGATTGTTGAATCAATCGGCGTTATCGGCGGTACAAACGTTCAGTTTGCTCACAACCCAAAAACAGGCGAAGTTGTAATCATCGAAATCAACCCTCGTACTTCACGTTCTTCTGCCCTTGCTTCAAAGGCTACAGGTTTCCCAATCGCCCTCATTTCAGCAAAGCTTGCTTCCGGCATGACACTGGATGAAATTCCATACTGGCGTGACGGAACTTTGGACAAATACACACCAGGTGGAGCTCCGGACGGAGACTACGTAGTCCTCAAGTTTGCACGCTGGGCATTTGAAAAATTCCGCGGTGTAGAAGATTCCCTCGGAACACAGATGAAAGCCGTTGGTGAAGTCATGGCCATCGGCAAAACTTTCAAGGAAACATTCCAGAAGGCTATCCGCGGTCTTGAAAACGGACGTGCAGGTCTTGGTTTTGCAAAGGATTTCAACAAGAAGTCAGCTGATGAACTCTGCGACATGCTCAAAACTGCATCAAGCGAAAGATGGTTCATACTTTACGAAGCAATCCGCAAGGGTGTTTCTTTGGACAAACTCAACGAGCTTACATTCGTAAAGAAAGAATGGCTCCAGGAAATGGCAGAACTTGTTGAGACTGAAGAAAAAATGCTCCAGACCCCTGGTCAGCTTCCTGCAGACGATCTTCTCATTCAGGCAAAGAAAGAAGGTTTCAGCGACAAGTACATTGCAAAGATCCTTGGCATCCGCGAAAAGGATGTACGCAAAAAGAGAACAGAACTCGGCGTAAAGGAAGGCTGGCTTGCAGTTCCAGTTTCAGGCGTAGAAAATGCAAACTACTACTATTCAACATACAATGACGTGGACAAGGCACCGGCTTCTGACAACAAGAAGAAGATCATGATCCTCGGCGGTGGTCCAAACAGAATCGGTCAGGGCATCGAATTCGACTACTGCTGCTGTCATGCAGCCATGCAGCTTAAGGAAATGGGATACGAAACAATCCTCGTTAACTGCAATCCGGAAACAGTTTCTACAGACTACGACACATCAGACAAGCTTTACTTTGAACCAGTTACACTTGAAGATGTTCTCCAAATCTACGAAAAAGAAAAGCCAATGGGTGTCATCGTCCAGTTCGGTGGACAGACTCCCCTCAACATTGCACGCGCCCTCAGCGATGAAGGCGTAAACATCCTCGGTACATCAATCGATTCCATCGACATTGCAGAAGACCGCGACCTCTTCCGCAAGATGATGGACAAACTTGAAATTCCAATGCCGGAAAGTGCAATGGCAGTAAACTTTGAAGAAGCAAAGGCAGCCGCAGACAAAATCGGCTACCCTATCATGATCCGACCTTCATTTGTTCTTGGTGGACGCGGAATGGAAGTAATCTACGACGAAAAGATGCTTGCAGAATATGTAGAAAAGGCTGTAGGTGTAACACCAGACCGCCCTCTCCTCATTGACCGCTTCCTCCACAATGCTCTTGAATGCGAATCAGACGCACTTTCTGACGGAAAGGAAGTATTCATTCCTTCAGTTATGGAACACATAGAACTTGCAGGAATCCATTCAGGAGACTCAGCTTGTGTAATTCCTCCAGTTGGAATTCCTAAAGAAAATCTTGAGACAATCAAGGAATATACAAGGAAAATTGCACAGAACCTCCACGTTTGCGGTCTCATGAACATGCAGTATGCAATTGAAGACGGAAAGGTATTCGTTATCGAAGCAAACCCTCGCGCATCACGCACGGTTCCGCTAGTTTCAAAGGTATGCAATACACAGATGGCCCGCCTTGCAACACGGCTCATGCTTGGTGAATCTTTACAGGACCTCAGGCTTACAGAAAAAGTCATTCCACACCATGGTGTAAAGGAAGCAGTGTTCCCATTCACAAAGTTCCCTAACGTCGACCCTGTCCTCGGACCTGAAATGCGCTCTACAGGTGAAGTTCTTGGTCTCAGCCGTGACTTTGATCTTGCATTCTACAAGAGCCAGGAGGCAGCAGGAAGCGAACTTCCAGGTGCACCAAAAACCGGCGAAACAAAGAAGGTTCTTGTTTCTTTAAGTGACAAGGTAAATCTCAAGGAACAGATCATTGAAGTTGGAAAGAATTTGAGTTCCCTTGGATTTGAAATTCTTGCAACAGAAGGAACTGCAAAATACTTCAACGACAATGGAATTGCATGTACAAAAATCAACAAGATTGCAGAAGGACGACCTAATGTTCTTGATGCAATACTCAACAAGGAAGTTTGCCTGTGTATCAACACTCCATCTGTAAGACGCGGTGTCATTCAGGATGAAGAAGCAATCAGAAAGGCAGCCCTCAAGTACAAGGTTCCATACATCACCACAATCGCAGCCGCCCGTGCCGCCATCGCCGGAATAGAAGCCGTAAAGAACGGAAAGGGATCTGTCAAAAGTCTGCAGGAATTTCACGCTGCAATAAAATAACTGTCGCAATTTGCATGGTCAAATTCCGAGTAAAACATCATCAAAATAACCTGCATATAAAATTTATGCAGGTTATTTTGATTACCATAAACCAGGATTATGATATACTGATATCATGAATGAAAATACAATTCAAAACTACCAGCAATTCAACAAAATAAAACTGCTGACATACATGACTGATGATATTATCGCATTTGCCTCCCAGAAATTTGGACAGGAATTCTATGACTACATGGACATGAACTGCGGAGCCATTCCCGAAGGAGACTATGAAAAAGTAATCGACCCGGATGCACCAGATCAATTTTTAAGAATGTATGAAAACATAGCCCTAAAACGAATAGAACTGGTATCCAAAAAATTACTGGAATCATCAAAAGAATACCTTAAACTGATGGAAGAATATTTCTTCAACCAGGGGAAAAAAATCGCAGTCGGACAGATAAAAGACGTGGAAACCGCCCTGGAATATTTTCATGAATTCATACTGGAAAATGCAAGCATGAGCCATCACCAGGTCACATGCAAAAATGAGAATCTCATATCATGGAAAAAAGAAAACAACGAAAGTAATATCTACTGGAAGCTTATGGAATGTTTCACACAGGGATTATTTTTCGAATCTGATTTTCAATTCACTGTATCTGATAACCTGGAATTCAAAATCTGCAGGAAAATACAATAACAATCACTAAATAAAAAAGCCTCCACAAAAAGTGAAGGCTTAGTTGCCAGCGATCAGAATCGAACTGATGACATAAGGATTTTCAGTCCTCCGCTCTACCATCTGAGCTACGCCGGCATGTTCTTGACTATACCCGATTTCTCTGAATACTGTCAATAGTCGGGATGACAGGATTTGAACCTGCGACCCTCTGGTCCCAAACCAGATGCGCTACCAGCTGCGCTACGTCCCGAAAAACTTGGGCGGTGAGAGGATCGAACTCCCGACATTCTGGGTGTAAACCAGACGCTCGTACCAGCTGAGCTAACCGCCCTCAAGTAAGTGTCCTAATAGTATATAATCTAAAAAAAAATGTCAATATTAAATTCTAAAAAAAAATAAAAAAAATGAATTATTTTAAATAAATCGGCCTATTTTTTCTATTTTTTTCTTCCTTTCTCGTGAGAAACCCTATAGCTTGTATTATTCAAAAGATTCTCAGGTGAAACTGCTTTTTTTAACGTTTTTAAAATCATTTCACCATATTCAGCCACATCTTCATTGAAAGATACAAAAAGCTCATAAGGCTTTATTTCAAGAGCACAAATTATTTTCTCAAGATTATCACAATCAGGAAATGACTTGCCGTTCTCAATTTTCGAAAGGGACACATTCGAAATACCAATTTTCTCTGCCAGCCGTTCCTGAGTTATTTTCTTTTCAGAGCGTATCCTGTGAATATTTGATCCAACCAGATGTCTTAAATCAAAAGATTTAGTCATATTATAATTTTATATTTCAAGTTAATCTTTTGAATAATCACGTGATTAAAAAAAGCACTATATATTAAACTTGAACATTAAATTAATCTAATAACTATTATTTCCAGTTTTAACGCTCCTCTTCTAAGATTTCTGGCAAATTATCCAAAAAACAACTAGAAATTTTAATATTATTAGGTTAGAATATTTGACAATGTGCACCAGACTAAAAGTCGGTCAAAAAAAATTATTGGAGATTAAAATGAACAAAGCAGAATTGGTAGAAAAGATTGCCAAAGAAACTGGTCTTTCAAAAAAGGACACAGAAAACGTTATCAAGAAGTTCATCGAAGTTGTATCAAAAGAAATGGCTAAGGGAAACGATGTTCAGCTTATCGGATTTGGAACATTCACAACAGGAAAGCGTGCAGCTCGTGAAGGAAGAAATCCAGCTACAGGTGAAACAATCAAGATCCCAGCATCAAAAACACCTAAGTTTAAGCCTGGAAAGGGTCTCAAGGACGCAGTAAACAAGAAATAATCCTGCGATATTTCAACTCCAGTTTTATGGAGATTTTTTTAATCCCTGTTAATTCAGGGATTTTTTATTTACATTTGTCACTCTTCAGGCAACTCAAACAATTGACTATATATGTCAATTTTGATATTATTTAGTACCCCTTGGAGTTGCGTATGCGGCTCCCATTTTAGACCATAAGGAGAACATACAAATGAGAAAGTATGAACTTATGAGCATTTATCCTCTCGCAGATGATAAAGCAAAAGCAGGTCTGGACATGCTTAAGGCAGACCTCGCAAAATTCGGCGCAGAAATTGAAAAGGAAGAGTCTTACGGAGAACGTGACCTTACTTATGAAATCAACCGCCAGAAGAGAGGCCGTTTCGTGCTTCTTACAATCAAGGCAAACCCATCAAAGATTGCTGAAATGGACGCACAGTTCAAATTCAACACAAACCTTTTGAAGTACCTCTTCGTTCTTGTTGACGAGAAAAACGCATAAGGAACGCAATCCTAAAAATCCTAAGGAGAAAAAATGGCATCATCAGATTTGAACATGGTTGCAATGGTAGGACGCCTCACACGCGATGCAGAACTCAAGTATCTGGGATCAGGCAGTGCTGTGGTAAATTTGTCCATCGCTGTAAACCGCTCTAAAAAAGAAGGTGACCAGTGGATCAGCGAAGCAAACTTCTTCGATGTTACATACTTCGGAAAGGGAGCAGAAGCTGTAAGCAAATATCTTCTCAAGGGAAAACAAATTGCAGTTCAGGGCTCACTAAGACAGAGCCGCTGGGAAAAAGACGGACAGAAATTCAGCAAGGTATCAATCCAGGCTGATTCAGTTGAACTTTTGGGCGGGGCATCCTCAAGCGGATCAAGCTCATACTCAGGTGAAGAATCTGGTTCATTCGGGGGGTATCAGCAGAAACCTTCGTTCACACCTCAGTCCAGCGGATTTGAAAGTTCACCAGACACATTTGGTGGCGACTCATCAGGATTCCCTGACGGTATTCCGTTCTAAACTATAGAACGAAAAAAAATCTAAAAGCATAGGAGCTAACTATGGCAGACGAAAACGTAGAAATGAAAGAAGAAAATATGAATGCAGCTTCTCAGGAAATGTTGCAGGATTCAGGCCGCGAAGACGAATCTCGTGGTCGTGGAAAGGGAAAGGCATTCTTCCACAAGAAGGTATGTCGTTTCTGTGCAAACAAGGCAAAGATTGATTATAAGGATTCAGATGGACTCAAGCGCTTTACAACAGAACGCGGTAAGATTCTTCCACGCCGCATTACAGGTACATGTGCTAAGCACCAGAAGGAACTTGCAGTAGCTATCAAGAGAGCACGTGCAATCTGTTTGCTTCCATACGTTACAGAGTAAACTTAAGAAATAAAATTAGAGCAGATCCAACTCCTGGAAACTGCCTGAAATTTATTTAGGAGCTTGAAAAATGAAAGTAATTCTTAATGATGATGTTAAGCACCTCGGAGAAATGGGTGATGTAAAGAATGTAGCTAACGGATATGCACGTAACTACCTCTTCCCTCGCGGATTGGCAGTACCATGCACACCAGAAGCTGAAGCATACTTCGAAACAAAGAAAGAAGAAATCGAAGCACGCAAGATACAGAAGAGAAAGGACAGCGCAACTCTCAAGGACAAGCTGGAAGGTCTCGAAGTTGTTCTCACAATGCCAGCTGGATCAAACGGAAAGCTTTATGGTGCTGTAACAAACCTTACAGTTGCAGAATACTATGCTGCTAACGGATTCGAAATTGAACGCAAGAAGATTGAAATTCCTGGTCTCACAATCAAGAACACAGGAAGCTACAATGCTAAGGTTCACCTCTACGAATCAACAGTTGCTGAAGTTAAGATTACTGTAAAGGCACAGGAAACAGACGACAAGGCAGCAAAGAAAGAATCAAATAAGGAAGAAGTTCCAGCTGAAAAGGCTGAATAATCCCTGATTTTTTATTCAAACTACTTGAAAGGCCATAAGAGCAATCTTGTGGCCTTTTTTATGCGAGGTACGCAATGGATTTAAAGGATAAGATACCACCACACAATCTGGAAGCAGAAAAGGCAACTTTAGGAGCTTTACTTCTTGACTGGACCTCCATAAACGAAGTTGTTCAGTACCTTCGCAAAGATAATTTTTATAGTCAGCAGAATCAGCTTATCTATGAATCACTTCTCAATCTTTTTTCAAAAGGAACACGCGGAGACCTGCTTACACTCATAGATGACCTTACAAAAAGCGGAAACCTTGAAAAGGCAGGCGGAACAGCATACATCACTTCCCTAACCGATTCCGTTCCAACCAGTGCAAATGTTGACTACTACGCAAAAATAGTTCTCGATCAGTCAACCAGACGAAACCTGATCAAAATATCTTCTGAAATAAAAGCTGACAGTTATGACGAGACAAAAGAAAGCCGTTCAATACTTGAAGAAGTTGAACAGAAAGTTTTCAAGCTGACAGACACAAACCAGACAACAAAAGTCATGGGAATGGATGAAATCATCCCAAAGACTATCAACATAATCGATGCTAGATTCAAAAACAAAAACGCATTTTCAGGAATAGCATCTGGCATAACAAAGCTGGACAGCATGACAAGTGGTTTCCAGAAAAGTGAAATGATTATTGTTGGAGCAAGACCTTCAATGGGAAAAACAGCCCTGGCAATGAGCATGATGGAAAATATCGCCATCAACAAGAAAATCCCTTGTGGATTCTTCAGCCTTGAAATGTCTGCTGATCAAATTGGTCAGCGTCTCCTTTCACAGGTTGCAAGAATTCAGGGTACAAAACTCAAGAGCGGACTCCTGAAATTTGAGGATTTCAAGAAACTTCAGGATGCAGCAGGAGAATGCTTTAACGCCCCACTCTACATTGTTGATACGCCCAACATGAAACTTCTTGATCTTCGAGCAATGGCAAGACGCATGAGAGTAAACCAGAAAGTCGAAATAATATTCATCGACTATATTGGTCTCATAACACCAGAAAATACCGAGGCTCCATTGCATGAGCAGCAGTCAATGATTTCAAAGTCCTTGAAAAGCCTTGCACGTGAACTTGAAATTCCTATCGTTGTTCTATGCCAGGTTGCGCGTTCAGCAGAAGGAAACGAACCGGGACTTGCAGAACTTCGAGGATCAGGTTCCATTGAACAGGATGCAGACATGGTAATGTTCATTCATGGAGACAGAAGCAAAAACAAGGAAACAAATGAAGGATACAATCCAGTCCAGGACAGAACATTAATCGTTGCAAAACAGCGAAACGGTCCAATTGGCGATGTTAAGGTCAGATTTTTCTCAAACTATACAAAATTTGAGAACGCTGCCGATGATGACCAGGAATAATATGACGCAGAACAAGATACAGTTTCAAAAGGAACTCCTTGAAAACAGAATTGCAAAAAATCTAAAAAATCTCAGAAAATGGGCAAGAAAAAACAGAATAACGTGCTACAGAATCTATGACAAGGATATTCCGGAAATTCCGTTGGCTATTGATATTTACTCATTTCTCCCGGACCATATTGATGACAAGTTATCCCTTGCAAGATTCATAGGCATGGTTAATGATGCAGTTAGTGCCAATTCAAAAGAAGGACTTGAATTCATAGAGCAGGAAAAAAAGAGGACCTACATTCATATGTATCTCTACGAAAGACCATATGAAAAAAACGCTGAGGAAGAAGACCAGTGGCTTTTGGAAATGAAAAAAACTATTGCCAAAGTTACGGGCATTGATGAAGAAAGAGTCATAATCAAACACAGAAGAAAGCAGACTGATGGAGAAAAAAGATCTCAGTATGAAAAAATTGCTTCTGAAAAAACAATCAGGGGGCTTGTCCAGGAACAGGGACAGTTCTTTATAGTCAATCTGAGCGACTACATTGACACCGGGCTTTTTTTTGATCACAGGCCATTGAGAAAACTTGTTCGTGAGGAAAGTTCAGGCAAACGAGTTCTTAACTTATTTTGCTACACAGGAAGTTTTTCTGTTTATGCTGCAGAAGGAAATGCTTCATTTGTTGAAAGCGTTGATTTATCAAATACATACATTGAATGGGCCAGGACAAACATGTCAAGAAACGGATTTGACTCCAAGGACAAATTCAAATACACAACAAATGACGTGTTTGAATTTCTTGAGATAAAGTCAAAATCAATAAATGAAAATAACGTGGAAAAATATGATCTGATAGTTCTGGATCCACCAACCTTCTCAAACTCAAAGAAAACACGAAACACACTGAACATTAACAGGGACTGGCCAAAACTTGTTGAACTATGCGCATCAATTCTTAATCCAAAGGGAACACTCTATTTCAGCACAAACAGCCGTGAATTGAAGTTTGAAGAGGAAAAAATACCTGCAGGATTCTCATGTACGGACATATCGCAGAAAACAATTCCTGAAGACTATAGAAACCAGAAAATACACCGGGTCTGGAAAATTGTAAGGACTGAATAAAAAAAATGCCTGTAATGATTTTTTAAGTCACTACAAGCTTGATTTCATAATTATCCACTAAATTACAAAAGATTGATTCTTGTGTAGAAGCTAATATTATTGTACAGGGAAACGATGTCTTCTTTTGAGCGATAACTTGTTGTCTTCATGTAAAGCTCATCTGCAAGGCCCAGACTGACATTTTTTCCAACCTTATACTCAGCACTCAAATCAGACAATGCAAAAAGTTCCCAGCCATAATCATCATTTAACTGTTCCTGATAGGCACATTTGTACACTGCATATCCATGAATTTTCCAGTCAAATATGATTCCATTGTTCAGCTTCCAATTGAATTTTTCAACAGCTTCACATCCAAAATTATATCCATAGTCTCTTGTTGTACTAATTCCATGCTTTCCAAAAGGAACTTCCAGTCCACGCCTAAAGTAGAAGTAATCACTTGTACCCATAATTATACCGCACAAATGGCTCTGCCAGGCAAAAGTTCCCCAGTCATTATTGAATCTCTGCTTGATTGCAACACCAGGAGCAACCGTTGAGAATTCCATGAATGTATTCCAGACAAAGTCAAAGTTCATTACAAGGCCAAGGCTTGTATCAACATTATCACCAAAGTCACCGCTTCTTGCAAAAAGCATTCCGTCAGAAAATAAATGAACGTCATAGCAGGTCTTTTCATCCATTGAAGTACGACCTTCTCCAGAACCAAGTCCAAAGGCTCCGCCTGCCTCAACCTCAAACTGGCTGTAAGGAATGTTGGAATCATGGGTATAAGGATCATTGTACATGAAATAGAATTCAGCCATGGCAAAACCAGGGAAAAATTCCGTCATGTCATCATAATCAGGATCCCCAATCCATGTTTTTGAAGCAGCAGTTCCAAAACCTGCCTTGAAAGACATTTCCTTCAAAAGTCCTGTTGGTCCATTTGGTGCATGTCCGAGAATCGGGTCAGAATAAATTCTCATTGGATTAGCAACAATTGACAAAACCTTATGATTTCTTCCCTGGGCCTCAAGTCCAAGACGATGAAACATTTCTCCAAAAATAGCACCGGCAAATCCAGAATACCACATATCATTAATGGAAGGATCATTAGTTTCACACAAAAATTCCCAGACCAGGGAACCACAAGCTGTTACCGCAAGAGATTCTGCGAAATTAAGATTGGCATTTCTTGCAGCCATGTAATACAAACCACCCTGATATGGATGAAGAATAAAGTTAGTCCAATACCAGTCAGTATCATACCTGATTTCCCGGCCAAGAGGATCCTTAATATCGTCCCAATAAACCTGAGCCCATCCGCTTCGGGAACCAAATCTGTCCCACGCATGAATAACACCATTGGCCACCAGCATTCCGGAAATTCCAACAAGATAGTGCTTTTCCGTGTCATTCTCATCACTCAAAGAATGGAAGAAAAACTCATCACTTTTCTCTTCCACAGCATCTTCCGCATAGGTAAATGAAGAAAACAGAACAGAAAAACATAAAAATAACAGAATTATTTTTTTATATTTCATTTTGCTACTCCAATAAAAAAACCGGCCTTTTGAGCCGGTTCTCTATAACACTTATTTAGCCTCAGATTTAACACCGTAGCGTTTGTTGAACCTATCAATACGACCTGCAGTATCAACCAGCTTCTGCTTTCCAGTATAGAATGGGTGACATGCAGAACAGATTTCAACATGAATGTCTTCTACTGTTGAGCGTGTTTCGATTACATTACCACAAACGCATGTAATCTTTGTAAGTGTGTACTTTGGATGTGTATCCTTTTTCATAATTACTCCTGATCTTGCCCGACATTAAAGAAAGACCGGTTAGCTTTCGTCGTTTCTTCCCCTCACCGTTATCAATCAAGTTAATATCACAAGACAATAAATATAACTAAAATAGATAGAATATTTTATAAAATACAAGCAACTTAGTCAATAGCTGCAGAACCAACATTCATTGAAGCAAGGAAAGCATCATTGTCCTTTGACTTCTTCATTTTGTCCATAATGAGAGAAAGCATATCTGCATCCTCCATATCATTAAGAACCTTTCTGAGAATCCACATTCGCTGGAGCTCTCCTTCACTAAGCAAAAGCTCCTCACGCCGAGTTCCGGACTTCTTGATATTGATTGCAGGGAAAAGACGTCGCTCAGCAAGTTTTCTGTCAAGATCAATTTCACTGTTTCCAGTTCCCTTGAATTCCTCAAAGATAACTTCATCCATTCGGCTTCCAGTCTCAACAAGAGATGTAGAAATAATTGTAAGTGATCCCCCTTCCTCAATATTACGGGCAGCACCAAAGAATCTCTTAGGCTTGTGGAGAGCATTTGAATCAACACCACCGGAAAGAACCTTTCCTGATGTTGGAACAGTCTGGTTATAAGCACGAGCCAGTCTTGTAATGGAATCAAGAAAAATAACAACATCACGCTTATGTTCAACAAGACGCTTAGCCTTTTCAAGAACCATTTCAGCAACCTGAACATGACGTGTTGCCTGCTCATCAAATGTAGAAGAAATAACCTCCGCATTGATTGAACGTTCCATTTCTGTAACTTCCTCAGGACGCTCATCAATCAGAAGTACAATAAGATAAACCTCAGGATTATTTGCCTTGATGGCGTTGGCAACTTTCTGCATAAGTGTAGTCTTACCGGCTTTTGGAGGAGCAACAATAAGAAGACGCTGACCTTTTCCAATTGGTGCAAAAAGATCAACAATACGAGTACTCAATTCAGTGGAAACTGTCTCAAGCTTGAATTTTTCATTTGGATACAATGGAGTGAGGTTCTCAAATGGAACACGTGTCTGAGCAACATAAGGATCCTCATAATTCACTGTTTCAATTCTAAGAAGAGCAAAGAATTTTTCGCCTTCTTTAGGACTTCTGATCTGACCATAAACTGTATCACCGGTCTTAAGGTTAAAAAGCCTGATCTGACTTGGTGAAATGTAAATGTCATCAGGGCCTGGAAGATAACTGTTCTGTGGAGAACGGAGGAAACCATATCCATCAGGAAGAATTTCAAGGGCACCCTCAGCAAAGATAATTCCACCATGTTCGGTATGAGCCCTAAGCAGAGTGAAAATCAGATCCTGCTTTTTCATAGGAGCCATTGCATCAGCAGTGATTCCATACTGAACACCAAGCTCGCGAAGTTCTATCATGCTTTTTCTGGTCAAGTCATTGATAATAAGACGAGGCTTTGATTCATATTCTTCTGGATTTTCAATCTCCTGGGCTTTCTTTACTGCCTCAAGACGAGCCTGAAGATTCTTTTCATAATTGCTGTTATTGTTGTAGTTACGGCGATTGTTTCCATTGAAACGCTTGTTGTTTCTGCCATAATTGTTCCCGTAGTTCTGATGTCTCTGGAATCCCTTATGATATTCTCCATCACCTGATGCTACAGAATTATCTTCTGATGAGGACTGATTTTCTGCAAAATCTTCTGCCACAGATGAATCCTGCGCGGCCGGTTCCTTTTCTTCCGATGAATTTTCTAAGCTTTCTGCAGATTCTGCCACAGCCTTCTTTACAACTCTTCTTTTTCTAACCTTTGGAGCTTCTGCATCCCCCTCTGCCAATTCTGCAGACTGTGCAGCAACAACCTGTTCTTCTGACTGATTTTCTTCTGACTTGTCATTTTTTCTTAAAATGGCCATATATTCTCCCAAAAATTACTATTCAAAATCTAACATGAAAAAAATTAAAATTACAGTTTAGTAAAAAACTGCATAAAAACAAACAAATAATATGACAGGCTAATTTGCCTCATTAGTTCGCATAACAAGGGAATTCTTGAATTCCTGAGACCCAACAGCAAAAATATCAGTTGAAGGAATCTCGTCAATCATGGAAACTTTTCCATCAAATTCTACATTGTCAGCAATTCTAAGCCTTGCAGAGGTCAAGTCTCCCTTAACCTTGCTGCCAGAACAAAGCTCAATTCTTTCCTTGCCCTCAACATTTCCAGTTACCTGACCTGAAATTACAACAGACTGAGCCTTCATATTGTCAACATTGCAAATTGCATTCTTTTCAATTTCAAGATTGCCGGAAGCATTGATGGTTCCGTGAAATTTTCCTGTAATCACAACACTATCTGTAAATTCAAGAACGCCGTCGAATTCAGTTTCTGATCCAAATACGGTAAGGTTTTCATTTTCCTTGTTTGCCATACTATTTCCCACCAGCTTCAATAACAAAGCCAAATATAAACATGTACTAGATTTTATTTATGATATATAAAAAATTAGATGATTTTTTTGATTATTTATAAAATAGATTAGCTGATTTTCTGATTACAATAAAAAAAACAAAGGCACCGTCAATAACCCAACGGTACCTTTTGTGAAAACTTAGTTAGCAGCAGCTGCTACAAAAGTCTTATTGTAAAGATTATACATACGGCTCTTCTTGCGTGAAGCAGCATTCAACTTGATAACACCCTTTCTGTATGCGTTGTCAAGTTCAGACTGAAGATCCTTCAATGTTGCCAAAGCAAGATCCTTGTCCTTCTTCTGTACTGCATCCAAATACTTTCTAGCACTTGTATGTACTCTTGATTTTACTGCCTTATTGCGCAAACGGCGAACTTCGCTCTGTGCGTGTCTCTTTTCTGCAGATGTCTGTTTAGTTGCCAAAGGAATTACCCCCACTTATTTTTTTGTCAGTTTAATATTAATTATTTGAAGTCCTTAGGTCTGCGTTCTGTGCGCTTGCACTTACTGCATACAGCCTGGTTCTTGAGCTTTCCGTTTTCAAAAAACGTCTTCATTTCAATTTCACCGCCACAATCTGGGCACATAAACTTCTGTGTTGCAACTGTTGTACGAGAGTTCTTACTGGCTCCGGCCATTGTCTTCCTCCATATAAAAATCTAATCGTGTTACTGATTTTACACAATTATGCGTAAAAGTGTCAATAGTAAAAAGAGCAAAATGCCCACAAAAACTCTTTATAAACAGCCCTATTTCTCGTTTTTGCGCCATATTTCAAGCTGCTTTTCAATAAGCTTTGGAGCCTCCTGAAGAATCTTAAGCTGCTCTTCTTTTCCGCCTGGTGAATCATATATCTTGAGAACCTTCACCCTGTATGCTCCGCGATAAAGGTTCGTGAAAATTGAATCAAGGCTTGAAATTTTCCAGCCGCCATCAAGTGCACACAAGACAACAGGAAGCTTAGTGGCCTCGCACAATCGTCTGAATCCCGCTGCATAAAAAGTTCCCAGATTACCATCACGGCTTCTAGTTCCTTCCGGGAAAATGACAGGACACTTTCCATAGTCAAGCATTCTTTTACCGAATTTATCGATTGACTTCATGGCTACAGAAGGACTTCCACGACGAGGAATCATACAATGACCCTGGGTTCTAAGCATCTTTCCAACCATTGGAACAGAATTGAGGGAATCCTTGGCAACAAATCTAACCCTGTCAGCAAAGTACACAAGATAAACGACAATATCAAGAAGGCTCTGATGATTTGAAATGACTATGAACTGGGAAGGCAGATTCTTCTTGCTCTCCTCGTCTCCAATGAGATCAAACTTCCTGTACTTTCCAAGAATTGAAAAAAGCATCCTGGCAGAACGCCGCGTAATATAATCTGACCAAAACAATGCAGCCTTATGACTAAAGGGATACACAATACAAAGCATTAGTGTTGGGAAACCCAGCTCACACAAAACAAGCAAAAGTGTTAATAGACTAAGCATGAATAAAATTATACAAGGCTGTCTCCAAAAAATCAACAAAGTCAGAAATAGGGATAAAAAATCAAAAAACATTGCAGTTTTTGAATTCCAGCGGATATAAATTTATTTGAAAATGAAAAAGATAATACTAACCGGATTCATTCTGACAATGATTTGTGCACAATCCTTCTGTCAGAAAAAATCCATGGATTTCAAGAACAAAAAAATCAGGGACGTTCTGACGGTATTTGCAAAAGAACTGGGCATAAGCATAATTGCAGATCCTGAAGTCGACGGAGAATGCTCATTCCATTTTGAATCAATGGAAACGGATAAGGCACTGGAACTGTTTCTTGAATCACAGGGACTTGAAAAGCATCCCTCGAAACAAACAGGCGGTTTCATAATTCGAAGGGCTGAAAAGAAACTTATTAACGGCAAGGAAGAAAAAAAGAAAACACCGGCTATATTTGATGAAGTCACAAGTAATGAAAACAACATGTATTCAATATGCACACAAAAAACAACCCTGGACTCCATACTGAAAAAATTGTTTTCAACGGCAAAAAAAGAATACCAGCTTTTTGCAGATCCTAAGATTGAAATCAGCAGCATGAATTTTTCATCAAAGGATTTCGAGACCATGCTGACACTCATACTGGAAAAAGCCTCATGCGGATTTGTTGAACGCGAGGGAATTTACTGCATATTCAGTTCCACCAGAAAGACAATGGAAATGCGTCACAAGAAAAGCAAAATACTGGCACTGAACAAAATAAACTGTCAAGAGTTAAACCAGTTCATTCCACAGGAACTAATGCAGTTAATACATATCAGCAAAACATCAAATTCAATTCTTGTAATCGGCACGGAAGAAGAAATTCAGGCAATATCAGAAACAATTGATATGATTGAAAAATCTCTGCAAAACCAAAGTTTCACAGTAGTAAATCCGATCCACATAGAATGCAAGGAAGCCGTATCACTATTAACGCAGGCAAAAATACCGGTTCTGGCATTTGCCATAGGCGGAACAAAATCAATTGTTATATATGGAAGAAAAGAAATGACTGAAACTGCAGCTCAGTTTATTGAAAAAATCGACTCGGAAAATTCAGGAATACATGCAATAAACCTTAAGTACATAAAGAATGGGGATCTGTTGAAAAATCCGCCACCGAGTGCAGAAAAAGATTCCCTTATTGACTCAGGATATCCGGGGACAGTCTTTTTTAAGGGAAGTGAACAACTGAAAAAGCAGATTATGAAAGAAATAGATATGATTGACAGGCCAAAACCCCAGCTCAAATACCAGATATTAATTATTCAGTACACGAAAAACAATTCCAAGTCATTTAACCCGACCATGGGAATAACAAAATCTACTGAAGGAATTTCAAAAAAATTTCAGGGAAGCTTTGACCAGATAATGCAGCTTAATTTCGACATAGTAACAAGACTTGGATATGAGTTTGCCCAAAGCCTGTGCGCACAAATAGCAGAAAACAAGGCTCGCGTTTTTACGGACACAACACTGACAGCAATTTCAGGAGAAGAAATTAAATTCCAGAATACAGACACATACAGGTATCAGGAATACGAATATGATAAAACTAATCTTTCAACAACAAGCACTTCCACCCAGCAGATTACATCAGGCCTGATTGTAAGCTTAACCGGATGGGTATCCAGCGACAATATGATAACCATGAGCATAAATGCAACCATATCAAAACAAAACGGGGAGTCATCAACCAAAACCGGAAACCTGCCAACAACCAGCGAACGAGTCATACAGACTCAAGTCAGGGGAAAAAACGGAGAAAGCATTATCATTTCGGGACTAATCAAGGAAGAGGAATCAAGTTCAAAAAACAGATTCCCAATACTTTCAAAAATTCCACTCATAGGAAAACTCTTTGAACAGAAATCAGGCTCAAGAGACAAGACCGAAATTGCAATTTATATTGTTCCGCAGATTGAAAAAACACCAGAGAAAAAAATTGAAAACCTCACATCTGAATGTCTTACGAAGCTGCTGAAAGAAGAAAAATAAGGATCAGAAGAATGAAAACACAATCAATACTAAAATACAAAAAAATTCCGACAGGCACAAACCAGTACCCTTCTCACTTCATAGAAAACTCAAAAGCAATTATACTGGAAAATAAAGAAAATAAACTCATCGTTGGGTTATGTAAAAACACAACAGAAGAAACCAAAAGCATGCTTTCATTCATGCATGAAGGAAAAGCTGAATTTGTTCTTCTAAAGCAGGATGAAATAACTTCCTGGCTTGCAAAAGAAAATGCAAGATCAGAAAAGGAATCAGTATCAGTCACAGAAAATGATGAAATATGTGTAGATAAAATTTCTGAGCAAGCACCTACAATAAACCTGGTAAACTCCCTGATATTTGAGGCCATCAGAGAATCAGCAAGTGACATTCACATAGAAGCCATGAAAGACAATGTGAGAATACGGTACAGGATCGACGGATCACTGGAAGAAAGAATGACTGTTGAAAAAGACAGGTTCGATTCAATAAGCTCACGAATAAAAATAATGTCAAATCTCAACATACTGGAAAAAAGAATGCCACAGGACGGAAGAATCAGCGTAACACTTGGAAATGAAAAGACAGACCTGCGTGTTTCAATTGTTCCAATAAAATATGGAGAATCTATTGTTCTTAGAATACTTGGAAAAAAAGAAAAAAGATTAAACCTGGAAGACCTGGGATTTACTGATGAATGTCTTACAGAAATTGAAAAGATGCTTGAAACTCCACACGGATTAATTCTTGTTACAGGTCCAACGGGTTCGGGAAAAACAACAACAGTAAATGCAATGACAAGAAAACTTCTGGTCAACGACACTAAAATAATTACGATTGAAGATCCCATTGAATGCACTCTTGAAGGTGCCTGCCAGATTCAGGTAAACGAAAATGCCGGATTGACATTCGGATCAATTTTAAAAAGAGTTTTGCGCCAGGATCCCAACATTATAGTAGTTGGCGAAATAAGGGATAAGGAGACTGCAAGACTTTCTGCCAGATCGGCAATGACAGGACACCTGGTTATATCTACACTTCACACAAATGACAGCATTAGTGCCATAAAAAGACTCATGGATCTGGAAATCGAGGGATACATAGTATCATCGGTTCTTCGGGGGGTAATTGCCCAAAGGCTTATAAAGAAAAAGACAGGCGGAAGAATTATAGTAAGCGAATGTTTTTCCATGACACAAAAAATCAGGAAACTTATTGAAGAAAAAGCAACGGAAGACATGCTCGAAAAGGAAATCTTTTCAAAACGAAAAAAAACAATGAAACAGGATGCAATGGACAAAATCGTAAATAAAATAATAACAGTTTCTGAAGCAAGAAAAGAATTAGGATAATATTTTTATGGAGCAGAAAACCTTATACACGTGCAAGTGCATTGATGAAAACGGGAAAATAGTAAGAAAGCAGATAGCAGCAACTGACAGAAAAAATGCATCTGCTCAATGCGAAGAAAAGAACCTGATTCCAATAAGGATTTCCCAGAAAAGGAAACGAAATCCCCGTATGTCAACTCAGATTTTGTTTGTGCAGACACTGGAAGAACTTCTAAGGTCAGGATTAAACATAGAAGAGTCCATTGGTGTCTTGTCATCAACAGGGAAAAACAACCTTCAAATCATGGCATCAAAAATTGAATCAAGCATAAAAAAAGGAAATTCTTTTTCACAATCAATTATCCAGATGTCAGAATACTTTGACCCAATGGTTTCAGGAATGCTCTCACTGGGAGAAAAAAGCACATCAATTTATGAGCTTATTTTAAATCTGCGGATTTTCATGGAAACCAGAAAGAAAACCAGAGAAAAAATTATTGGTGCATTTATTTATCCCTCAATAGTTTTTGTATCACTCATATCTTTCATATTATTATGCGGATTCTATATTCTTCCCAAAATGCAGGACATGTTTCTGATTCTTTCAACCACCGGATCCGATGAATTAACAAGTAACATCACTGCAATGAAAAATTTTTCCAGATTTTTTCTTGCAGTTACATTGGCATTGCTCACACTTGCCGCACTAGTTTTTATTATTGAAAGAAAAGCATCCGGAGAATACAGATTATTGATTGATAAGTTTTTGCTGGGAATACCCTTTCTTGGTAATTTTATTCTTGAAAATGAAACAATGAAACTTTGTTTTTCAATGGAAACCATCTGCAAGGGTAACAGAACATACTCAATAGGAGAAGCACTGAAAGAAAGCGAAAAAATCATGAACAATCATTTTCTCATTAACATAACCGAAAAAACAAGAGAACAGATCATTAAGGGAACCGGTCTGAAACAAAGCTTTGAGTCTCAAAAAATATTTCCAAAAGAAATGGAACTATGGCTTTCAATCGGAGAAAATTCTGCCGATCAGGGAAAAACCTTTGAAAAACTCAGGATTTATTTCCAGGAGAAAATAAACAGGAAAACAGAAAAAATCCTCAAGGCAACGGAACCTGCAGTAACATTTGTAACTGGAATAGTCATTCTTTTGGTTGTCATAAAAATCGTAATTCCGACTCTGAATGCACTGGGCACGCTGTAACAAGACATTTATAAAACTTAGTTATATTCAAAACACATTATTTGTAATATAATAAAGGCATGGAATTTTTTACAAACATATTATTGCTTATTGCAGGATTCATAATGCTGGTCAAAGGTGCAGACTGGTTTGTTGACAGTGCTGCCAGTCTAGCAAAAAAAATACACATTCCGGAGCTTGTAATAGGACTAACCCTGGTTGCATTTGGAACATCTGCGCCAGAACTTTCAGTTTCCTTGACATCTGCCCTAAAGACTGCATCCAACGGAATAACAATTGGTAACGTTGTTGGAAGCAACATTATGAATATCGTACTGATTCTTGGATTAACCTCTGTTCTTTGCAAGATTCCCTGCCAGAGGAATTCTCTTATTCTGGACATTCCATACATGCTCATGGCAACTGTCCTGTTCATTATTCTCGGATGCATTGGAAACCAGTTCTCTCAGATTGACGGCATAATTCTCGTGGGGCTGCTGATTGTTTATATTGCCATACTTGTAATCATATCAATAAAGCAGAAAACAAATCTTTTTTCAGAAGAAAGTGAAGAAACTAATTCAAAGGATTCCTTAACCGGGATCAGAGGTTTTATAAAAAGCATATCTAACAAAGCCTGGTTTCTCATACTGCTGGTGCTGACAGGACTTGTTTGCATTATTTACGGAAGTGATCTCGTAGTCAAGTCTGCAACAAATATCGCAAAATACTGCGGAGTTTCAGACAGAATCATTGGCCTTACTATGATTGCCTTGGGAACATCACTTCCTGAACTGGTAACATCTGTTACGGCTGCAAGAAAAGGAAAAACTGACATTGCCATTGGAAACATAATCGGAAGCAACATTTTCAATATTCTTTGTGTTGCAGGAGTATCTGCATGCTTCGTTTCAATTTCATTCAAAGGCTTCTTCCTTGATTCAATTGAAGCATTAATTAGCGCACTCTTACTTGCACTTCTCTGCTATCTTCCAGGACACACAATCAAAAGATGGGGAGGATTCCTATTGCTGGCTTTCTACATTGCCTTCATGGCTAAGACCTTCATGACAATCTAAAGACAGAATGAACAGCATAAAATTTTGGGAAACTAAAACCTTATCTCAAATGGATACCAGAGAATGGGAAGCCCTGTGCGACGGATGCGGAAAATGCTGCTACCGTAAGATTCTTGAAGGCCACCTGTGGAACAAAAAAATACTGAACACAAGAATCGCCTGTGACCTTCTGGACTGTGATACCTGCAGATGCACGGACTACGAGCACAGATTCGAAAGACAGAAGGAATGCATAAAGCTTGACCGAAAAAAAGTAAAAGAATTCACATGGCTTCCTGAAACATGCGCCTACAGACTTATACACGAAGGAAAACCCCTTCCTGAATGGCATCCCCTTGTCTCGGGAACAAAAGATTCCATAAAAGAATCAGGCATCCTCATTGAAAACGGAATCAACGAAAGATGCCTGGACGAAAACGATGACTGGTACGATTATATCATAGACTGATCTGAGCTGCGGTTTCCTTTATAAGCTTTACAAGTGAGTCAAGCTTTTCCTTTGTCACCATAGGATTTAACAAAGTGAATTTAAGGCACACGCGGCCGTCGCTCACAGTCTGTCCCACTACAATTCCGTGCTTATGAAGAAGTGTACGGCGGATCTTCTTGTTCACTTCATCATTGTCTTCTGCGGATAGATTTTTGTTCACAGTCCTGAAGACGACAGAAGAAATTTCAGGCTCAGTAACAACGGCAAAAAAATCATCTTTTTTCAGGATTGAATAGAAATACAGAGCGTTCTTCATGCTTTTTGATATGAGAGAATCCCATCCGTCTTTTCCGCGCATCAAAAAACTCATCCAGACCTTGAGGGCATCGAACCTTCTTGTTGTCTGGAGGGACTTGTCTACAAGATTTGTGTATCCGTCTTCCTCATCTTCTTCACGGTTCAAATAGTCCGCGTGGATCGTAAGTGCATCAAAATCCTTTCCATCTTTTACAAGAACCGCGCTGGCACTTATATTGAGCATGAACATCTTGTGGAAGTCAACGGTAATTGAATCACAAAGCTTAAGATCCTTCACCCTGCTTTTATATTCATTGCTCAAGACAACACCACTTCCGTAAGCTGCATCGGCATGAAGCCACATGTTGTATTTAGAACATAGTTCAGACATTTCCTTAACAGGATCTATTGAACCGAAATCCGTTGTTCCGACTGTGGCTACCGCAAGAAACGGAATGTTTCCTTCTGCCACATCTTTTTCCACAAGCGACTTAAATGCTGAATAATCAATCTTCTTCTTTGAGTCAACGGGAACCTTGACTACACTTTCATATCCAAGTCCAAGAATGTGGGCTGATTTTTCCATTGAAAAATGGCTGATTTCACTTGTATACATCCTGAGCTTTCTGTAGTTTTCAGGAAGGCCGAATTTTTTTACATCATAATTCAGGATCTCATTGCAGAACCAGTCCCGTGCAAGAATTATTGCAGTCTGGTTAGACTGGCTTCCACCGCTTGTAAAAACGCCGTCAGCTTTTTCTCCGTAACCATAAAGACTGCAAAGATGATTTGTGACATCAACTTCAATTTCCGTGGCAGCCGGTGCCTGGTCCCAGCTGTCCATGCTCTGGTTGTATGCGCTGATTATCTGTTCAGCGGCAAGGCTTTCAACCAGTGCCGGAGAATGAAGATGAGGCATGTAGTCCGTGCTTGAAGGACGAAGCATGTTTGGAAGAATCTTCTCCTTTACAAGAGAGAACATCCCGTCAAAACCCATTCCCTTTTCCGGAAGAATTGAATCCATGCGGATGATTTTCTTGAGATCAAAAGGCTCTGGTCCTGTATATGCCTTGGGATTGTCAAAGGATTCAAGAATTGCAGAATTTGTTTTTTCCATGATCTGTGAATAATACTTTTTATCACTTTCTGATTCTGTCAAAAATAAATTTTCCATAATAATTTTTCTTCGAATATTAAAAAAATCCCGCAGATATGGCAAACCGGACAAAGAAAAAACTCTGTACGAATCCGCGTTTTCTGCGGGAAACAATAATGTCTGCAAAAATAAATCATGCAGAAGTTTTTTAATTATTTTCCTGTAATTTCAGCATCAATCTGCAGAACTACCTTCTCAAAGATATCAAGTCCATGGTTGAGGTCTTCGTCTGAAATGTTGAGGGCGCAGAGACATCTCATGACACTTCCGAATCTTCCGCCCTTTTCCATTACAAGCTTGTTCTCAAAGCATTCATGCTGAACCTTTGCGGCAATCTCTCCGCTGAAAGGATATGAACCCATTGAATCCTTTGGTCCGCGTGGATCAACAAATTCAATTCCGCACATTAGACCTCTTCCGCGAACGTCACCGATGATGCTTACCTTTTCCTTGAGGGCATTCACACGGCTTCTGTAGATTTCTCCTTTACGTACAACATCAGCAAGGAATTCAGGCTTTGACACTCTGTTGAGGACGACTGTGCCTGCCTTCATAGCAAGCTGGTTTCCGCGGAAAGTTCCTGCATGGGCTCCAGGCTGCCATTTGTCAAGTTCCTTATTGTAGACTACAACAGCAAGTGGCTGAGTTCCGCCTATGGCCTTTGAAACAAGAACCACATCAGGAATAATGTCAGAATATTCAAATGCAAAGAGTTTTCCCGAACGTCCCATTCCACACTGGATCTCATCGACGATCATTGGAATGTCAAGTTCCTTTGTAACGCGACGGATTGTCTGCATGAATTTTTCAGGCATAGGGATTACTCCGCCTTCTCCCTGTATAGGTTCAATGATTACAGCTGCAGGTTTTGGAATGCCGCTTTCAGGATCCTTGAGGGTGCGTTCAAAGAAATTGCAGCAGGCATCAGTTCCAGCTTCTCCGCCAAGGCCAAAAGGACATCGGTAGGAATTTGGAGCCGGGAAAAAATGAACTTCAGGCATAAGACCGTTTATCTTTGATTTTGCCCCAAGATTTCCGGTACAAGCCATTGCTCCATGACCCATGCCATGATATGCGCCCTGGAATGCTATGATGCTTGTTCGTCCTGTGGCTGTCTTGCAAAGTTTAAGTGCGGCATCTGTCGCATCGGTTCCACTTGGTGAGCAGAACTGAATCTTAGCGTTTTCTGAAAGTTCTTTTGGAAGATTAGAAAGCAAGGTGTGAACGAATGCGTCCTTTGTAGGTGTGGTTAAATCAAGTGTATGTAGTGGCGCACCGCTTGTGATAAGCTCCACCATAGCCTGATTTACTTCAGGGTCATTGTGACCAAGTGCAAGAGTACCTGCTCCGCACAAAAAATCCAGATACCTGTTTCCTTCAACGTCTTCAACCCATGATCCACTGGCTTTTGCCAATGCAAACGGAAATTTGCGTGGATAACTGCGGGCATTAGATTCTGTGGATTCCTGTCTGGTAATGAAATACTGATTGGTGCCCTTATTTTCAAGCATCGACTTTCTCCATTACTGAAATGAGGTTTTATCCTCATCCTTAACTCGGGATATTTTCCAACAGCTGTCAACGTCAGCTTTTTTTTAGTTGTGTCAAAAGAATACAGTAAAAAAACATTTCAAACAATAGGAATTTCCAAATAATTCCCGGGGTAGCAAAACTCGAAAATCTTCAAAAAATGGCATGGAAATCACCTATCAGCATATCCATTGAAACATCATGACTTTCATGGGGAACAGAATCAAAAACCAGGGCGCCATAGGAAACACCCACAAACACTGCCCTTCCACCTGTCATTTTCTTCAGGTTTCCAAGAAATTTATCATAAAACCCGGCACCATGGCCCAGCCGTGAATGATCTTTCCCAAAAGCAAGGCCAGGAACAAGAACACAGATTTTCTTTCCGTATTTTTCTGAAATTTCCTGCAAATCAGCCTTGACAAGACCTTTCACCGGTTCATAGATGCCAAAGGCCCCCAGTTCAGTCTCCCTGTTCAAGTCTTTTTCTATATAGAAGAAGTCCATGTCCCTGGAACCTGGAACAACCCGTGGAACCAGGACTTTTTTTCCCTGCTCCAGGGCATTTCTTAAAACGGGAAGAATATCCATTTCATTTTTTGTCGGCATGAATCCAAAAAAAATATCAGACTCGCGAAACACCCGGGACTGAATGAAGGAAACGCACTTTCCGCAGCTTTCAAAAGCCTTGGTAATGGGATCCAATGTAACAAGAAGTTTCCTGCACTCCTTCCTGAATGTATTTTTCAACTCAACAACTTCATTATTTTCCGACATAACCTTGATACACCTCAAAACTGGCTTACATATCAAATATACCAGGCAATCATCATAATAAACAATAAATTCTTTAAAAAAATCCTGAATCGGAATACAATGAAATACAATAAACAAAAATTAATCTTCATAAACAATCAGGAGTTTTTTATGGCATTTATTGACATGGTGGACTGGAATCCGCAATCAAATGATATCTTTGCATGGAAATTTCCAGAAACAAACTTGAGCACATTCACACAGCTTGTTGTTCATGAATCACAGGAAGCTGTTCTTTTCAGCAAGGGACAAATTATTGGAAAATTCGGTCCAGGTAAACATACACTTTCAACAGAAAACCTTCCGTTACTCCGAAACCTCTTTGGAATTCCATTCGGTGGAAAAAATCCATTTGAATCAGAAGTATGGTTCGTAAACAAGACAGCTCCTCTTACAATTGACTGGAAAACAGAGTCAATGAGATTCATGGATCCTGATTACGGCCAGATGATTCCTCTTGTTGCAAAGGGAAGATACGGTCTCAAGGTTAAGGATTCTGAAAGATTCCTTCTAAAACTTGTTGGAACACTCCAGACATTTAATTCAATGCAGCTTACCGACCACTTTATGGGACCATTGGTTGCAAAAACAAACAGTTCTATTATTTCATACATGACAGCAAACAGAGTTGGCATCACGCAGATTGCAGCTTATCTTGACCAGCTTTCACAGTTTATTGGTCAGCCCATGAAGGAATTCTGGGAAGACTACGGATTTGAACTTACAGGATTCTACATTACTTCAGTTGACCTTGACACATCTACCCCAGACGGAAAGAAAATTTCAGATGCACTTGCAGACCGTTCGGCACAGAGCATTGCAGGATACACATGGCAGCAGAAACAGGCATTCAACACGGCAAACAACGCACTTTCAAAAGGCGGAGACATGGGCATGATGGGTGCCGTGATGATGACAGGGGGCTTTGGCGGAAACAACGGCATGGGCCAGGCAATAATGCAGCAGCCACAGGGAAACATGGGCATGGGAATGAACCAGATGGGTCAAAGCGCACCAATGAATGCAAAGAAAGAAGTGTTCTGCTCAAACTGTGCAAAGAAATTCCCTGCAACTTCAAAATTCTGTCCTTTCTGCGGTGATCCATATAACGCCTGTCCTGTATGTGGAGCTGACAATGCACCAAATGCAAAGAGATGTGTTGCATGTGGTGCCGGATTGGACATGATGTCAAAGGGAATGCAGGAAGGAAATAATTGTCCAAGATGCAATACTCCAGTAACACCAGGAATAAAATTCTGCCCTAACTGCGGAAACAAAATGTGAGGTAAATCATAATGAATAAGAATACAAACATTATTTTCAGAACAATCCTATTGCTTGGCGGTCTTGCAATTATTGCTGCTGCATTCTATCTCTTTGAGGGGTCAACAGAAAATCTCAGTGACCAGCACAAATTCCTCTGGATTTCAATCGTAATATCATACCTTGTTCTCTTCCTGCCCCTTTATTTTCCTCCGAAATTTTCAGGGGACACTGGCGGTGCATTTATTGGATATGGACTTTTGTCTCTAAACGCATTGTTCTTTATCGGTGGAGTTATCGTTTCAGTTGTCATCTCATTCTGTGTTGAAACATACGGAATGAAAATTGCCGTTATACTCTTCCTGGTATCATGCCTTTCATTTCTCGCATCAATCTATCTTTCAGCTTTGACAGGAAGTCATATTGACAGTGTTCAGGCAAAAGAAAAAAATCTCCTTTCATCAGTCAAGGAAATCAAGGAACAGGTAAAGATGCTCAGCGTAAAGATGAACACCCTTGGAGACGATTTCAATGAATGCAAGAAACAGTACGAAAAACTTTCCGACAAGATTCTTTACATCTCGCCAGTTGACAACAACGAAAATGCAGCAAGACTTGAAAAACAAATAAAAGACATGCTCACAGAAATTGCATTCTCATCATTCACAAGTCCTGATACACTCTCAAAGCAGATTGCAGGACTTGAGCAGATTGTAGATATGAGAAAAACAATATTGAACTAAATTGCATATTATAAACCGCAGTTTTTCAGACTTTCAAAGACTGCCTAAAAAAACAAAACAGTAAACGAAATTCTGAAGGATTTTGTTTAAATTAAAGGAATCAAAAAAATGACAGGAAGAGTATTTACAGACTCGGCAAATATTTACCAGGATCAGGCAAAAATATTGTTTGATTACTACAAAAAAGCTGCAGAAAAAATTGTTGCAGAAGAAAAGGATCTTGAGGCAAAAATTGATTCATGCCAGAAGGAAATAGAATTAAATGAATCAAACAAAAAAAAGGACAAGATTCTTTCAATTGTCGGCTCAAGTTCAGCAGTACCTTTGTTCCTTATTCTCTGGCTCCTATGGGGATCACTGATTTTTGCAGTTATTCTTGCAATTGGAGCATTGGGATTTGCCGGAATCAATTTCTACAAATATAATGTTTCCAAAAAAAACATTGAGTCCTTCAGCCAGAACATCCAGGCTTACCAGGAAGCTCACAAAGACATCCGAAGAGACTACAAGGTAAAAAAAATTGGTGTTGCCTACATTCCAGTTGCAACAAGAATTCCATTTGAGCAGAAAAGCTTTATTGTGGATCACACAGGTTCTTCACAGGACACTAACTTTGAGCTTTCAATCCTTAACCAGCCAAAGGAATTTGCAGATGCAGTGGAAGACCTTCAGAAAGAAATTACAGAAATTCCATTTGTTGAGGGCAATGAAAACGCAGAGGAAATTGACACATCAAACTACTCTACTTCAATTCAGAACATAATGCTCCATGATTATGCAGGTCAAATTGACAGGGACGTAAGAAACGTAAGCTATCTTTTGTCTGATTCCCAGAGTATTTCAGTTCAGCTTCCTGTAATTGAACCAGGCAGCAAAGAGAAACAGTTTCTCGATGAATACACAACTACAACACCTGAAGGAAAACCTGTTGTAAATGTATTCTCAACTGATGGATTTGACACAAAGCTTGAGAAATTCCAGAACCTGAGCAAAATGAAAAATCAGATTGATCTTCAGGAAAATGCTGAAACAACAGAATACTTCAAGAAGCTTATGACAAAACTTGCATCATCAGTACAGACTGTTTCAAAGATGAAAGTATCAAGCACAACAAAACTCACAAACTACACAAACAAGATTTTCTCAACAGTACTGAAGGCTTCATTCAACCAGTATTCACCACAGCTTGAGGCAGAAGAAATCGAAAGAATCAGATCAGCAACATTTGATTATCAGGATGAGGCAAAGGATTGGGAACCATTTAACCTGAAGTCAAGTTCAAGAGTAAAGTATGATCTCATGAGCGGATCGTGGATTGCAGAAGATGGATCAAGAACTGCAATGCCTTTCGGAATCAATCAGATTGATGAGGAAATTTTCAAGCCAATCATCAAGAACCTCATGGAAGAAAACAGACTTGCAAGACTTGATGTTTACAACAAAATCAAAGACCAGAAAATAGACTATCTCAACCAGTGGCACAGAGATGTTGAAGATTTCTACGGACGCAACAGGTCAGATGCAGAAACTCTCATTCAGCACATGCATGACACCTTTGCCGAGTATTCAATGGCCTACAATACTTACAAGGCACTTAAAGACACCCAGAACACAATGACTCAGGGGAACAGTGCATCTGCCATCACAAAGGAAAATGACAATGCCGCAGAAACAATGACTGCATTCCAGGCCCAGGCTGCACAGTGCAACCAGAAACAGGAAGAATTCTCAGACTTCATGGACAGGATTAAGGATGACATCGAGGAAAGTGCAACACGATTCGGTCACATTGAATACTACGAGGCATCACTTCGAGACAGTGAATCAAAGGAAGTTGCAATGTCACAGTCAGTTGTATCTGAACTTGACCCTAGAAGACAAAGACTTTCACAGGTAAGCTCTTACTATGCAAACAATGCAAATCTTCCTCCTGCACCACAGACAACAAATGAACTCATGGAAGACTTTTCAATTGACCTTGAACAGCACGTTGCTTCATGCCTTGCACAACTCAATGCACAGACACAAGGAACAACTTCAAGCAATCCTGTTGAATCAAGTGCACAGACAGACCAGCCACAATATGCAGACAACAATTCTAAAAGCAGTGAATCATCAAAAACCATTTCACAGGAATCCAATGACGATCATGTAAACCACGAGGGAGACAATACTGATGGCACAGTTTGATTTTATTGTTGACACAGACCCAATGGCTCACAAGATCAATGCAGTAAATGCTGAAGTCATTGGAGTGGGAGCTGCAGTCACAGCAATGGAAGCCGCAGTCATAAAGACCCAGGAAGAAACCTGCAGGAACATCTGCAACAACCTTTCAAGCGGATTCTACACACTAATGAATTCCCAGATTAGTCAGAAGCTTGCCCTTCACTACAGCACAGTTTCATCAAAACTCATGCTTATGAGTCAGATTGCAAAAAGCATAGAAAGCATGAAAACTCAGATGCACCATGATTTTCTGATGATCAAGAAAAGATACACAAAACTGTTCAACTCTTTGGACAAGGAACTTGAAATCAGAATTCATGAAATTGATGAGAAGGCAATGAAAATGGCAGAAATCAGAAAAAATGTCATTACAGGAAAATATCTTTCTGACACTTCAAAAGCTCTCATCTGCGAAATGGAAACACAAAGCACAAAGCAGATTCAGATTGGAGCACGTTTGAAATCAAAAACAAAGCGTGCATTAAGTTCCATATCAAACAACATTTTCAACACACTCATATACACAAGGAAAGTTGACAATGTTCTTGAGGAAAAAAATCCACAGGATAAGGAAGAACTTTATATTCCTGTGATAACTTCCGAAGAAGAATCTCTTGCTATAAAAGAAAATTCAATTAAAGAAATTTACTTTCCTGAAACGCTGCAGGAAAACACCAGAAAGACTTTGGAAACAGCAGTCTCTTCAAATCCAATTCCAGACTCACCAGCTCTTGAGAATGAAAAAAAAGAAATCAAGAATCAATACGCATCTCTGGTTTCTCAGTCTACACTTGATGACAGAACAAAACAGGTAATGATGAGTCTTTTTGCGGAGGCTGAAAAATGAGCTACACCAGATCATTTCAAGGGCAAGCTCATTATGACGGATATGTAAGAGTATCCTATCCAGCAAGTGAGCACGGCGGTACAACAACTGAATACTACTCCGGATCAATTCCAATTCAAATCAATGTGAGTGTTGATACTAATAGCTTTGACTCAAGCGTTAACATGACAGCTCTTTCACTTGCTTCAGTTGCAACTGGTGTTACCGGAATGAAACAAAAACAGTGCAAGGCTATTGAGGAATCCGGAAAGCTTATTTCAAAGGCAGCAATTGACGGCTTCTATACTCTCATAGGCAGTGAGTTGTCCCAGCAAATCAATGAAAACCTGAACAAGATCAATGCAAACATGGCCCTAATGCTTGAACAATCCAGATCAATTGAAAACATTCACGGCAGAATGAACAAGGATTTCAATATGATCAAGTCCAGGTATACAAAGATCTTTACAGAATTGGACAATGAGTGCCAGAAAAGAATTTACGAGCTGGACAAGAGTGTTTTCAAGCTTTCTCAAGATATCAACAAAAAAGTAATTGTTGATCCATACATGAATTCAAGCGCACTTGCATATGCCCAGATGACAGAGGATGCTGCAACCCATTTGAAAATGGCTTTTGCAAGAATCAGAAAAATGACAAAAAATGTTATTGACGGATTCTTAAAATCTTCTATGAATGAACTTGCATACGAGCGAGAAGTTGAAAACTTTTCCTTTTCACAGGTTCATGACAAAGAAACTTTCTACATGCCTTTCATTTCAGTGTCAACAACTGAGGGACAGGAAATGTATTTTACTGACAATGAAAAAGGAAAAATTGCCAGGGAAGAAATTTCCAGATTGTCTGCAGATGAAAAAGAAAGCCTCTATGAAAAGCCAACACAAGAAGAAGAAGATATGATAAAAAAATATTTTCTTTCAAATGCTGAAGCCTTCATAGGAGACGATGCAGCAAACGAAGAAAAACTAAGGGTTTACAAAACTCTTATGAATTTATGGGAAACTAAATAAAGGAACAGAAAATGAATGAACTTAATGAAGTAAGATTCGGCAATGATTTTATTGCCCTGAAGGATAATCTGGTAAAAACAAGCATTCTCCCTAAAAACTCAAAAGAGTTGGACAGGGAAATAAATTTTCAGGAAAACGTTGTAACAGAAGGTGCAGTATACGCAAAGAAAATTGAAATTGACAACGGTCCTGTTGAATTCAAGGGTGCTGTATTTGCATCAACTGAATTGCACATGAAAAATGACGCAAAAAAATCCATAATATTCAGAAAGGCTGTAGGGAGTGCAGACAGCATAATTTGTCTCTTAATGACAGGCCGCGCAATTTTTGGTGCTGATATTAGTTCTCCAAATGTAAAGCTCAAGAACTGCTTTGTTGCAGGCAGCATTTTTGGAACTGAAATCCACCTGGAAAACACAGTTGTACTGGGAGGTGTATTTGCATCAAAAAGCCTATCAATGAATAACTGTATCGCAGGAACTTTCCACGCCCCTCAGGTAGATGTGGGAGGAATCAACAACCTTCTTTACCCTACAGCTTTTTCAGTTGAACCATTGAATGTAATTCCTGGTTCAGAACTTTACAGCATAGCACTTGCAGATCTGGGATCACTTTTCAAGAATGAAACAGAAAAGGAAAACATGGGAAAAATCAGAATTGATATCTCAAGTGATACCCAAAGAACTGTACTTCTGGACAATGATGGAAGTACAATATTAATTAACAGTTATTCTGTTGCAGACAGGGTTCTGGTTGCAGATATGGTTGACTTTGAAAAAATGGAAAATCACTTCCTGATTACTGCAGCCAGTCTCGGAAGCCAGATTCTGAAAAACTATACTCTCCAGAAACAAAACGGAGAAAAATCAGATGAACTTACACTTGAAAACATAAGTTCGTTTTTCTTCAGAATTTTGTCAGGAGAAATTCAAATAAGGAACCTGGAAGGGAACATCAGTTTTGATGACCTGAAAAAGGCTTTCAGCTGAATAATATAAACCCAACGACAGGTTTTATTGTAAATAAAAGAACTAACGTTAGTTAGCTTTCAGAGTCACTGGAATTAAGGCAAACGAACGTTAGTAACATAAAATAAATCATGTTATTTTGGAGGAACTACATGAAAAAGATAACTTCTTTATTAGCCATTGCCCTTTCCGTAATATTTTTGTCTTGCGGATCAGATTCTTCTTCCGGATCAGCCTCAAACTGGTCCCCATCTTGTGTTCCATTGAATGAATACAACGGAATGAAGATTTCTGAAAAGATTACTGCAGGATGGAATCTGGGTAATACTTTGGACGCAACAGACGGAACAGGAGTTGATTCTGAAACAAGCTGGGGGTGTCCAAAAACAACAAAAGAAAACATCCAGGCACTTGCTGCAAGCGGAATCAACTTAATCCGTATTCCAGTAAGCTGGTCAAATCACATGGATGACACAACAGGAGTAATTGACCCTGCATGGATAAAACGAGTTCAGGAAGTTGTCGGATGGGCAATTGAATGCAACATGTTTGTAATACTCAACGTACACCATGATGTTTTTGAGTCGAAGTATGGAACTTTCACAAGCTACAACTACAAGTACTACAATCCTACAAGTGCAGACAGAGCTCACTCTGAAAAATTCGTAAAGAATGTTTGGGAACAGATTTGCAGGAATTTCAATGAAAACTACGACGCTCACCTGATCTTTGAGGCATTGAATGAACCACGAGTTGTTGGAGATGAACATGAATGGAATTACCAGAGTACTTGCAATAAGTGCAATGAAATAGTTGGGGAAATCCAACACCTGAACCAGCTTGCACTCAACACAATCCGTGCCTCAGGCAAGAATAATGCATTAAGACTCGTTATTTTCCCATTTATGTCAGCAAGTACTGCAGTTGCTTATGATGCAAATTTTTCACTCCCAACAGATTCTGCAAACAACGTTGGTTTGTCAGTTCATGCATATTCACCTTACTCTTTTGCCATGCAAAGCCCTGGAGAAAGCACTTTCACAGACAATCAAAAAAAAGATCTGGACAACCTTTTCACATCACTCAAGAAAAAATATGGAAGTTATCCTATTATCATTGGGGAATACGGAGCAACAAACAAGAACAATCCTCAGGACAGAGCTGCATAGTTTGAATATTACGTGAAAAAGGCAAAAGAAAACGGAATCAAAACATGTCTCTGGGATAACAATCAGTACAATGTAACAGGCAGTGATTACAGCGAAAAATATGGATTCTTCAACAGATCAAACAACACATGGTATGAACCGGAACTTCTCAATGCAATCATGAGAGGAACAAAGTAATACTCTAAAAAGAAAACATTGCTTCAGCAACTACTTCCAGAACAGTTGTATTTGCTGAAGCATTTTTTTTATTCTAGAACTGCCATCCAACAAGCACACTAGGCCTCAAGACACCCATGGACATATCACTAATGAGTGTTATACAGAAATCCACATTGGCTTCAATATACAATCGGTTTGTAAGGAACACACTTACAGCTCCTCCAGCATCAAAGGAAAGGTTCATGCTGTTCAAAGGCTCCGAGTCAATGTCATGACTAAAGTGGAACATGTAGTTCATAAAGTATTCAACACCAGCACCGCCGTGAAGCTCAAGAGTCATAATTTGCTTACGGACTCCCTTCTCATTTGGCTTAAGTCTGATTGGAAACTGATAAACAAAATTCAAATATCCGGATACAAGGTTTCCGTCAATTGAATATGTTCTTTCCTCACCGCTCATTCTTGTATAGTAAGCTTCAAGTCCAATACCAAAATATCCGATTCTCTTCTTGAGCGGAATAAAAGTCATTTTTCCCATGACACTAAGCGGGAACATCTTAGAGTTGAAATAAGTTTCAATGGTGTCATCAAACATAACAATCGGAAATGTATATCCACCAGACACATCAAAATCTATAGGCTTCTTATACCGCAGCACAAGAAGACTGTCAGAATCTGCATCATTCTGAAGACCACAGGAAGCCGTGGAAATAAGATTGTACTTTCCTACTTCGACTAAATCCAAATCAATTCTGAAAACAATTTCCTTGTTGTTATCATCATGGGAAACAATCTCAGGAACATACCTTCGCCCGCCAGACTGACTGACAAGAGCATAAGACGAGAAAGTAATCTCATCTGGATCAGACTGAAGTTCAAAAAGGTTGTTACCCTTGACCGTAAAAATTCCATCGTTAAGCTCTTCAAAATAAAAGGTATTTGAATGGTTAACGTTTACACTTACACTTGAAACCCTTGGCTTGTAGGCAATATATATCGAAAAATCACACCATTCGCTGTATTCTTCCTTAAGTCCAATAAGGTTATAGGCACAAACCTTAAATCTATAGTTTCCTGGTTTAAGATTTGGGACAATTCTAATTCTTGTTTCATTGGATTCAGTTTCCAGAGTCAAAGCTTCTTTGTAACTTTTTGTCTTTTTATCAAATTGCTCAATGACAACTTCATAGCGCAGGACATACTGAGGATAATCATCAATCCATTCAAGAAACTGCCAAGTCTCTTCAGCAGGAATGATACCATTCTCATCCTCAACTGCATCTTCACTTACACTTACGATAACGTCACTTTTCTTTTCCTTTGCAAATGCTGCACCGCACAAAAGCAAAAGCATCAGTAAAAGTGAACATAACTTATTTAGTATAGCCATAAGGTCTGTCCACTCCCTTCGATTTGCTTGTTTTTGGCATTGGAACATTTGTTTCAAAAGTCTTTCTTACAGGAGTTCCATCCTGCAAAACCTTATCCAGCTTTCCGTCCTTATCAGTATCAATTCTCCTTACACCTTCAACTATAACCTCAAATTTACCCTTTATGAAACTGCGCTTTTCAGCATCAGGCATTTTTGAAATATCAATATTATATGAAGTTCCGTTAACAAGACTTGCCATGATTTTCTTGTCCAGAGCGGACTTACGGATAATAGTGACTCTGTAGTTTGTTGCATTGGGAATCTTATTCCAAGAAACCTTTATTTCCCTCGGGTTCTTTTCATTTCTGAGATAACTGGCATCAAATACTTCTGGAGTTACAACCAGATTCTTAACAGGATCAAGAGGTTCAACTGGAAGAACAGTAAATCTTCCCTGGTACTTTGGATCAGTATTTGAAATGTCAAATCCGTCATATGTTTGCGCATATACAACAAGCTTGTAGTCACCAGCTCTCAAACCTTCCTCTGTATCAAGAACAACATCATTTCTGGCAACCTTGTTTCCCCGGGCAAACTCTAAGTCATCTGGAATTTTCAGAACAATTTCATCCTCACGGTTTGGAACTACCTTGTACAGAACAACCTGAGCCCTTGAAACTGCATCAACACTGGACCATTTTGCATGAATAGGCTTCAAAATGGCATCAAGTCCAGTAACAACTGCATTCCTGGCAGGAGCATGGATTTCAACAGGTCTTAGCTTTACCAGCATGAATGTATTATCAGATGTTTCTCCGGAAAGACGAGTCTGAATTCCAGGAATTGCCATTGACTTTGCCTGTATTTCATATCTGTAGAAATTTCTGTCTACAAACTTTGCAGGATTAAACATGTCAATCTTGCAGCTGTTTCCATAAATATTATCTTCATGGATGAGCTGTCCATCAGAAACACTGAATATTGAAAGCTTATAAAAATCTGCACCTTCAACAGGATTCCACTTAAACTCATAAGGCACTGTTTCTCTTGCAACGGCCCTGTCCACAGGAGCAATAAGTCTGGCCTTAGGAAGGTTTGGAACAATGAAAAACTGCTTTGGTGCAGTAACCATTTCCATTCCGGAATTTGCATTGAATGATTTTATTCGCCAGTAGTATGTACCCACTGGAAGATTTGAAATTCTTGCATTGAGATTCTGTGTAGATTCAGTCCTGAGAATTGAATTGAACCCCTCATCACTTGAAACCTGAAATTCCGTCTCGAATTCTTCTGTTAAATTCTTTTTCCATGTGAATCTTGTATCTGGAAGAAGAGCCTGAGAAATTCTAAAGCCATTGTTAGGTTCAATTGTATGCTGCTCAAGATTTCCCTTGATCACAAAGAAAGGACGTATCTCAGAAACCTGCGAAACATTTCCTTCAGAGTCAGTCTGAGTAACACCCCAGAAATACTTGCCTTCCCTGAGACCGTTATCCAAAGCATTGATTCTGAAATAGTTTTCACCAACAGTCCTGTCAACAATGGGAGAAGAAAGGCTTTCAGAAGAAGAAATCCTGATGTTATATGAAGATGCCTCATGTTCAAGTTTCCATGAGAAGGCAATTTCAGAAGAATCCCCCTCAACACCGGAATTCACATATGCATTCTTTCCCGGAACAAACACAACTGGACGTCCAAGGGAATTCTTTTTCTCAACAGTAAAAGATCCGGTCTGTGATGGAGAACGGAAACCAATCTTGTTTATTGTATAATATGGAGTAACTCTCCAGTACCATTTACCCCTTGAAAGAGATGAAATGATTGATGAAGTTGAGGCAGATCTCTGCTCAACAACAGGATTCTTAAAATCAGGATTGTCAGCAATCTGAAGATTATAGGCAGTTGCATAGGCACTTTCACTCCAGATCAGTCTAACTGCAGGATTTTTGGACCTGTATGAATACTCATAGTCCTGAACAGGTGCAATAAGGGTTGGAGGCAAAGACTGAAGAATCTGAAACCTTCCTGTAGCAGCAGGACCATCTTTCACGAATATTCGCCAGTAGTAGGTACCAGCCTTGAGTGAAACATTCAATGAGCTTATGTCATTTACACAAACATGTTTAATGACTTCCAGAAAATCTTTATCCTGTGCAATTTCAAGAATCAAACTGTCTCCATCCTGCTGATTGGAAACAGACCAGTTAAAAAGAACTTTTTCCTCACCATCAGTGTGATACAGAATCTTTGAATTTTTTCTGGGAAACAATACTGAAATGGATGCTTCTTTAGCCTCATGGCCATCAACACTGACAGTCTCACCCTCAGAAATTGATTTTCCCCCGCCCACAGAAGCAATACCTTTAACCACCTGAAGTGACAGACCTGCATCACTGCCCTGGCTTGCATTCAAAGACGAACCTTTTTCAAGGGTAACCTCAACTCCACTTGAAGAAAGGGTAATTCCAGAGTCAGCCTGCGAAGAATCAAGATAAATGTCTCCGGACTGAAGGTCAGCAGTAAGTGTATCTGATTCTGAAATGAAAACCTGTGCCATTGTATTCTGAGACAGCTCCATGACATTTCCATCTTTAAACCAGATAATTGCCTCGGAAAGAGCAGCAGTATGGATTGTATCTCCATTATATACAGGAGATTCCTGTCTCAAGCGGTCCCAGACCAGCCGGTCCATGAATTTTCGCTGGGCTGTCTTATATTTGAATGTAATAGTCGCAATAGGTTCCTCATTAAGTTTAGTAAAGGCTTCGAAGAAACTATTGTAGAACAATGCTGTGTTAACAGCACATCCCAAGAGACAACATAGTATTGTAAGCCAGAAAGCAAGGGTAAAATTATTGCTTGAGCTGGATTTTGTTTTCTTCTTCATTAAGATTTACCTTGTCAAACTCTGGAATATCAATACCAAGCATCAAACGAACTTCATTCAATGTCTTTGGTCCATTTGGTCCAACTGCCTTGATACAATCAGGATCAGCAGCAAAATTTGGATCCCCCTGCCTGAAAAATGCCTCAATGTCAAATTTTGGCATGTTTACAACACCATAAAAGTGCTGAGCTCCCTTTCCCTTAACTTCAAATTCAACCGGAATCATTTCAACAACGATTTCATTAGCTTCATTTTCTGGGGAAATGGTATAGTTGTTTTCAGGACATCGTATATAGTCCAGCTTAAGAAGGTCATAAGTGTCCTGGGTAATAAGCATATCAGTACCACAAGGCTTATTGGATGCCTCAGTTCTGGAAGCGAAGTTTACGGCATCACCAATTGCAGTATATTCCATCTTGTCCTTGGATCCCATAATACCTGCAGTTGCTCGACCGGTATTCAAACCGCGTCCAATCTTAATGTGAGGCTTATACTGAGCTCGTGGTTCATTCTTGTGAGCTTCCGTAAAAGCCTGTGCATCCTTGTTATATTTCATGAGGGAATAGCGCATTGCAATAGAACCCTTACAGGCATTGACAGCGTCTTCCTTAACATGATTCATGTGAATCTTTTCCTGCTCAATTCTTCTCGGGTCATTTTCAGGAAGCTTCTCGTATTCAATATTGTCATCACGAAGAATTCCCCAGACGGCCATGATTGCATCACCCTCAAATTTGTCAACATTACCTCCGGACAAAGTAATGCAGTCAACCATACGACCCATGTAGTCATTAAGAAACCCGATGATTTCCCTAGGAGAGTCATTTCCAAATTTATTCTTGAAACCATCAGAAATTGCAGTAAACCCGCGGATATCAGAAAAGAAGATGGTAATATCCTTCAAGTGAGGCTCAAAGTCAATCTCGTTTCTGGCAATGGCCTTGGCAACTCCCTTGTTGGTGAATTTTGCAAAGGTATTCAGGAACCCAAGCTCAGCCTTAGTCGAACGGTTCAACAGACCAATTTCATCATTTCGGTTTACGATAAGAGAGTTGATAATCTCAGTATCGAAATTACCCTTCTGGATTTCAACGGCAGCCCCAGTCAATCTTCTCAGATGTCGTGAAATTGCGAATCTTGTGAAGAAAAGAATTACCATTACGGAAATGAAGAAGACTGCAAGGGTAAGGTATATATTGTTTTTTCTTGTGCGATACACTGCCTCAAGAACAGTATCAAGGGGAACAGTTGTAATAACAACAATGTCACCCATGGAAAGCTTTTCATAAGCCCCGTACATTTTCATTTTTGTTCCGTCAGCACGAGTCTCTACAAAAGGAATCTGTCTTGAATCAACGTTGTTCTGATTGTTCTTTCTCATTTCCATGACAAGAGGATAGTTTCTCATGCTCTCACCAACCAGGATTCTGTCAGTTTCAGGGTGGCACAAAAGATCATCTGTATCGTTGATCAGAAATGTTGTATTGATTGAATTGGTTCCAAGAATATCCGAAATGGATTCAATGGAGAAACAGATGATCAGACTCTGGTCATATCCGTTTTCCTTGTAAGGAATCATGAGTGCCATTGTGGAAAGCTTGAAAAAAGGAGATGCATTCAAGGCAATGGTCTCTCCCGCGCAGGATCTTTTCAATGCCTCGGAATTGGCAGAAAGAAATTCAGAAATAACAGAATACTCTGTCTCATTCGATGAGAAGAACTGATTGTTAACAATCCTGACATCAACACCATTGGCTTTCTCAAGGGAATCATGGGAAAGAATATAAACAAAAGCTATATCCTGATTTCTCTCAAAGAAGAAAGCCTCAGCCTGGCGTGCAAGAGGCGATGATCTTCCCCCCGAAACGACACCGGTCAAATCCAGAAGCTGAAAAACATTGGAGCGTATGGAGGAAATTTTGTCATTGACAGTAGAAGCTGCACGTGTGTTTGTGGAAAGGTTATTGTTTTCTGCAGTAACCTGAACATCCTGGCCAATGAAATAACTGTTCAAAACTGTTACACATCCAAGGGAAACAAGAATAATAATCCCTATGATGGCTGCCAGTTTTACACCAAGGGGAACCTTGACGGTAAACTCATCCGACTTTTTTGACATAACAAACTCTCTTAAAACCAAACTTTTTTTACGAAAGACAAGCACAAAAAAATGCTCAATTCTTCCATAATATTTATATTTTATTTATCGGTATATTATTGCAAAATTACTCTAAAATGTCTATTCTTTACACCATGAAAATACCTTCTTTTCTTGTAAAAAACAGCACAATAGGAATCACAGCTCCGTCATTCGGATGCACAACCCAGCCCTACAGCTCATATTTCAAAAGTGCATGCAGGCAGATTGAAGAAAGAGGATACAAGATCAAGACAGGAAAAACTGTGTTCATGGACGACGGAAAGGGAATCAGCACTGATCCAAAAACAGCCGCCCTGGAACTCATGGAATTCTACACAAGTGACGACACGCAAGCCATAATATCTGCAGGTGGCGGAGAAGCAATGTGTGAAACTGCAGCATACATGGATTTTGAGGCTCTCAAGGATGCAACGCCAAAATGGTTTATGGGATACAGTGACAACACAAACTTTATATTCCCCCTGGCAACAATAAGCGGCATAGCATCAGTCTATGGTCCATGCATAAGCGGATTCGGGAAAAAATGGGAACAGGGAGAAACTGATGCCTTCAGAATCCTTGAGGGAACAACAAAAAAAGTCAAGGGATTCCCCATGTTCCAGAAGCCGGAAAACGACATTCCATGCCCGGAAAATCCGGCATCCCAATGCCATAACCTGACAGAAAAAAAGATACTCCACTACTTCAACTGCAGTGACAGCTGCAAAATGGAAGGAATGCTTTTGGGAGGATGCCTTGACGTTCTGTCAACCCTCTGCGGCACAAAACTAGACAACATGAAGGCTTTCAACAGCAAGGCTGACAGTGTCATCTGGGTACTGGAAAGCTGCGACGCAAACCCCATGGAAATCAGAAGACAGGTATGGCAGCTGAAAAACAGCGGCTGGTTCGAAAAAGCTTCGGGCTTTCTTGTGGGACGTCCACTTACTTCCATGGGAAAGGAAATGATGGGTGTAAACCAGTACAATGCAGTAACTGATATTATTGGCAAACTGGGAGTTCCGGTAATTATGGATGCTGACATAGGCCATATTGACCCTGCCATGCCACTTGTAATCGGTGCAAACTCAAGAATATTATCCGAAGGCAATGAAATTTCCGTGGAAATGGATATCTAGGATTACGTTTTTACGGAAAATTATCAAATAAATCAAAAATATCTGCAAAATCTCAAAAATCACAAATTTTACTTGAGAATCGGGGCATTTTATAATATGATGATCGGGTGAGTGAAAGCAAAAATGAATTTCTCCTGAAAAATGTAATTCAGGTAAATTCCTTTATTCATAAAATCCTCTTCTGGTTTTTGTTTGTTCCACTAGCCCTGTTTGGGGGCAATATAGGGAAATTATGGTCTATTCCACTCGACTATCTTTTGTTCCTGCAGACCATAGCAATACTCACCTATGCAGTCAATATTTTCAGTTCAAAAGTCCTTAAATTGCATAATTTCGGGAAATATCTGGCCATAATCAGTTCCTGCATGCTCATAGGTATTGTTTCGGCAAACGGCTACGTGGGAATCTACATTTCATACGGATTCTTCCCGTTCATGGCAGCACTTTACTACAGCAAGAAATTCACAAGGATTGCATCAATCATCTCATTCATAAGCATAGTTTTATCAATGCTTTACAGGACACACCAGGTACTTCAGTGCAACCCCATAACCGGGCAGATTTACACGCCCATGGAGTATTTCTGGACTTTCACCCCAGGATTCACCATCGAAATCATTTTCACCCATCTCATAGCCATGGCCATGACAACCCGCGGTGAAAACAACATTAAGGCACTTTTCTCATTGATTGACGAGACCAACCAGATGAATCTCCTGCTCACGGACAAGAACTCTGTGCTTGAGGAAACCCAGTCAAGAATCATCCAGTTCATCTCGAAGATTCTCGGAAGCCATGACCTTTTCACTGGAAACCACGTAAACCACACCCGCACCTACGTTGGAATAATTGCAAGAAAGCTGAAAGAAAACGGACACTATTCTGATGTTCTCACGAATGAGGAGATTTCAACCTACGAAACTGCAGCCCTTCTCCATGACATTGGAAAGATTCACATCCCGGAAGGAATTCTGAACAAGACTGGAAAATTCACTCCAGAAGAATTCCAGATCATGAAAATACACCCCGAAGAGGGAAAAAAGCTTCTTCAGTACCTGCCTCCTGTTTCTGACGGAAAATTCAACTGCATAGCAGAAGATATGTGTCTCTATCACCATGAAAAATGGGACGGAAGCGGATATCCCTTTGGAATCTCAGGAACAAAAATTCCGCTCTGTGCAAGAATCATGACAGCAGCTGATGTGCTCGATGCCCTCCTTAGCCGAAGACTCTACAAAGAGCCAATGACAGTTGACCAGGCAATGCACATATTCAGGGACTTAAGCGGGATTCAGTTTGAGCCATGCATATCAAAAGCAGTCCTCGATTCCAGAACTGAAATCGACTCCTTTGACAGCTACTTCAAGGGTGAGGAAGAACAGAACAACCTTTCAGAGCTTGAATGGTGGAAGCGATACCACGACTACATGGACAATGTGTCCCGCCAGTAAAAAAGCCGCCTCACAAAAGGCAGCCTTCCATGCTAGAACTTAATCTTCTTGTCAATTCCCTTGTAATATTCCATACGAAGTTCCTTGACCTGCTTGTCCTTCAGGTAATCATCAAAGCTCATCATCCTGTCAATGATTCCATTAGGAGTAATTTCAATGATTCTGTTGGCAACAGTCTGGATAAACTCATGGTCATGGCTTGAAAAGAGAACTACACCAGTAAATTTTGTAAGTCCCTGGTTAAGGCTTTCAATTGACTCAAGGTCAAGATGATTTGTAGGATCATCAAGAACAATTACGTTTGCTCCGGAAAGCATCATCTTTGAAAGCATGCAGCGAACCTTCTCACCTCCGGAAAGAACCTTAACCTTCTTGAGAGCGTCATCACCACTGAAAAGCATCCTTCCGAGGAATCCGCGCACATAAGCGTCATCCTGGTCAGGAGAATACTGCCTGAGCCAGTCTGTGATGTTCAGTTCATTGTTAAAGTAAGCACTGTTGTCCCGCCCCATGTAAGTATGCTTTGTAGTCTGACCCCAGCTGTATGTTCCGCTTTCCGGCTTTGTAACCTCAGAAATAATATCAAAGAAAGAAGAAATGGAATTGTGCTCGATACCAACAAATGCTACCTTTTCACCTGGATGAATCGTTATGCTGAAATCCTTGAGAAGAACGTTTCCTTCCTCATCGTGAGAATTGAGTTTTTCCGCAGTGAGAACAAAGTTTCCAATATCCCTCTCTGGCTGAAATCCAACATAGGGAAATTTTCTGCTTGTGACAGGCAATTCTTCCAGTTCCATCTTTTCCAGCATCTTCTTGCGTGAAGAAGCCTGCCCGGCCTTTGAAACGTTTGATGCGAACCTCTGGATAAACTGCTTGAGATCAGCCATCTTATCCTCTCGCTTCTTCTGCTGATCCTTTGCCTGTTTCTGGAGAATCTGGCTCATCTGATACCAGAAGTCATAGTTTCCGGTAAACTGAGTAATCTTACCGTAGTCAATGTCACATGTATACGTACAAACCGCATTGAGGAAGTGACGGTCATGGGAAACAACAATAACGCAGTTTTCAAATTCAAGCAAAAAGTCCTCAAGCCATGTGATTGATTCAAGATCAAGACCGTTGGTAGGTTCATCAAGAATAAGATAATCCGGATTTCCAAAAAGAGACTGTGCAAGCAATACACGAACCTTCTGACCTTCATCCAGATCACTCATCATTCTGTCATGGAATTCTTCCTCGAGACCAAGGCCTGAAAGCATCTGCTCAATCTGATTCTCAGCCTCGTATCCGCCAAGTTCACCGAATTCCCCCTGCATTTCTGCAGCCTTCATTCCGTCCTCATCAGAAAAATCTTCCTTCGCATAAATGGCATCGATATCCTTTTCAAGCTGATAAAGCTTTGGATATCCCATCTTAACAGTTTCCTTGACTGAATATTCATCAAACTTAAAGTGATCCTGACTCAGCACAGACATGCGTTCGCCTGGAGTCATTGTGATCGTTCCAGTATCATGCTCAATCTCACCAGAGAGAATTTTCAGGAATGTTGACTTTCCGGCACCGTTAGCACCAATGATTCCATAACAATTGCCCTTCATGAATTTGAGATTAACATCCTTGAACAACGGCTTTTCACTGAACTTTAAACTTACATCACTTACTGTAATCACTTGTTTTCCCCTTGATTAATTTCTTGATATTAAAACAATGCAAACCATATTGGATAAAGCATCACACGAAACAGTTATTTTTTCCCGCCAAAGAAAGCCTTTACCCGTGCAAACAAAGACTTCTTTTCAACCGGCTTAGAAACCTTATTTGATACAGGCTTTGGACTTGTGAACGAACGTTTGTTAACCTTGTTTTTTCGGCTTCCCTTTCGACTACCATTCGTTCGTCTCTTGTCAGAATCATGGGAACCAGAGTTAGCCCGCCTGTTATTTGATTCCCCGCCAAACTTTTCACGGTAGATCTTCATTCGCTCTTCAGTTGTCATGTTGGCCAGTTTGTCTTCTTCATCCTTTGTAAATACTCTTCTGTCTCTCTTATAGTCCTTTCCAGCCTTTTCATTCTTGGATGAATATCTTCCCTTGCCGCGAGACTTTTTGCCGTTACGCTCATCATACTCCCGCTGCTTTTTCTTTCCGTACTCACTCTTGTCATTATAGCTTTCGTGATACGAATCAAGCTTGATGTACACACCATTGCTCTTGTCTTCGACAAACATTTCCTCGGAAGCTACCTGACTCGGAATGGACTTTTCAATGTAGCGCTCAATTGCCGGCAACGAGTAAACGTCCTGCTCACTGCAGAATGTATATGCCTTACCTGACTTTCCGGCACGAGCTGTACGCCCAATTCGGTGAACATAGTTTTCTGCCTCATTAGGAAGATCGTAATTGATTACCATGGCCAGATCATTGACATCAATTCCGCGGGCTGCAACGTCAGTAGCAACAAGACATCTGATAGTTCCGGCCTTGAATTTGTCCATTATTGCCAGTCTCTTTTTCTGTGGAAGATCACCAATAATATATTCACTTTCAGTTCCATTAAGCTTCAGTCTCTTTGAAATTATCTCGCAGGTTTTCTTTGTGTTTGCAAAGATAATGAGGCTTTCAGGTTTTTCCCTCGCAATTGTTCCAAGAAGAAGTTTCATTTTGTCACTTGAAGAAACATGGAACAAAATCTGATCAATCTCATCAACAGTGATATTCTCTGCCTCAATAGTTACCTCTGCTGGATTTCGCGTATATTCCCAGGCCAAGTTCTTAACATAGGAATTCAAAGTTGCACTGAAAAGCATAGTCTGTCTTTTTTCTGGTGCTGGAAGAACCTTAATGAGTGTCCTCAAATCAGGATAAAATCCCATGTCAAACATTCTGTCGGCTTCATCAACAACAAGGAAGGCAACGTCATCCATCTTCATCTGTCCACCAAGCTGAAGATCAATAACCCGTCCAGGTGTTCCGATCAAAATGTCAACACCGCCCTTGAGAGCTGCGACCTGCTTATCATAGCCAACACCTCCGTAAAATGAAGAAGAAACCAACCCCGTATGCCTGCACAACTTATCACTTTCTTCCTGAACCTGAACAGCCAGTTCACGTGTCGGAACAAGAATCAGCGCCTTCTTGCCCTTAGAATCCTCTCGTGAAAGGAGTTCATTTACAATGCTGATTAAATAAGCAGCAGTCTTTCCAGTTCCTGTCTGTGACTGAACATATAGATCACGACCTTCCTGGGAAACCTTCAGAACCTGTTCCTGGACAGGCGTACATGAAACATAACCTGCATCATCAATTCCTTTCTGAAGATTTTCATTAAGCATAAATTCTGTGAAATTCATTTCATAACCCACCAAAAAAATATGTAAATTTTCCGCCACCCATACAGGGAATCAAAATCGAAAAAAAATATCGTCAAGAAATTTTCATGAAAAAATGAAGAAGAAATAATTAGTAATTTAGAAAAAAGTCCCCACCAGTTTCCCATTAAAATTCACCCATTAATATATATACAAAGAAAAAAACACTCAATAGATTAAAAAAAATAATATCAAAATCATTGCCCTTGACAGGAAAAACTTATTTATGCCGTCAAAAAATAAATTATTTTTTTTAATTTTTTTTATAAAAGTTATTGACACAAATTAAAATAATATATATATTCATATCATCAGTTATGCGGCAGTCGTATAATGGCTCATTACCCCAGCCTTCCAAGCTGGAGACGAGGGTTCGATTCCCTTCTGCCGCTTAAAACCCACAGATTTCTGTGGGTTTTTTAGTTTTAAATCCAACCCGACCACAAGGATTCTTGCCACCCATTGATGCCCGGGGAAACAGGCCGTAAACAAACAAATCTTTTTCATAAAAAAAACAGCACGTCAGGCTGTTTTTTTTATACTAATTACCACAAATTGCAATATAAGCCATTCTGGCAGCTGCTTGTTCTGCAAGCTTTTTATTTTTTCCGGAAGCAGGTCCATAGGAAACCTTTCCTAAATGACATGAAACATAGAAAGTTCTGTCATGGTCCGGACCTTCCATTCGAACCAGCTCATAGGAAGGACATTCATTATGCTTCTTCTGATAATAATTCTGGAGAAGACTCTTGTAATCCTTGGATCCACTGTCATTCAACACACTATCAATTTCAGGAACTATCAAGTCAAGAACAAATTTTCTTGCTGTTTCAAATCCCTGATCAAGATATATGGCACCAATAACAGCCTCCACAGCATCGGCAAGGATGGCAGGCTTATTCCTACCACCGGACAATTCCTCCCCCCTTCCAAGCACAAGATACTTTTCAATGGAAAGCTTACCAACAGCAATTTTTGCCAGGATAGGTTCACTAACAACCGTAGCCTTGATTTTTGACAGGTCACCCTCAGTCTTGCCTTCAAGTTCCAGAAAAAGATATGAAGCACAGGAAAGCCCAAGAACACTGTCCCCTAGAAATTCAAGACGCTCATTGTTCCTTCCCTTAAAGCGGGGATCCTCATTAGAACATGACCTGTGATGAAAAGCAAGATCAAGCAAATCCAGATTCCGAAACCTCAAACCCATAAGCGAAGAAAACTCCAGAAGAAGATTCTTTCGCCCATTACTCATTTGACTGCTGTTTTTTTTGATAGGAAAAAATTTACTCATGGAAGTTACCCCAAGATACTCTGAACCAACAGAAAAGAAATTTAGCCTAGCAGATCTTATCTGAGGAAATAAAAAAAAAGAGCACCGAAGTGCCCTTTTCTAAAATCAAACTGCTAATTACTGTGCAGACTTGATGAAGTCGTATGCATCCTTTACAGTTTCGAATTCGTTAGCCTTGTCGTCAGGGATTGAAACACCCATTTCTTCTTCAATAGCATAAACCAATTCGTATGTATCAAGGCTGTCTGCTCCCAAATCACCACGGAATGAAGCGTCCATTGTTACCTTTTCAACATCGATTTCGAGCTTATCAGCAATAAGCTTCTGGATCTTTACAAACAATTCGTCCATTTAAGTCTCCTTAATTTAGCCGTTTACTTCAGGAGTAATAACCTGACGTCCCTTATAGAATCCACACTTCTGGCAGATGTGATGCTGGAGAACCAAGTTTCCACAGTTACCACATGCAACAAGATGAGGTGTTTCCAAACGCATATTAACGCCACGTCTTCTTTTAGTTACGGCTTTCGAAGTTTTCGATCTAGGTACTGCCATAATATATTACCTCGCTATAGATTTTTTAGTAGTCTGTATAACGTTGCAAATATTACTACAGATTCCTATTTCATGTCAAGATTATACAGTCATTTTTAAGATATTGTCAACAAAAAAACATTTTTTACATGACATTTTTACTATTTTTGTAAGGATGTTTTTTCCCTGAGAGCAGCCTCCACCTCCGGAGGAACCATGGTGCTGATATTCCCACCAAATCTGAAAGCCTCTTTTATTGCAGAAGAACTGACAAGAAAGAACTTTTGATCAGTAGGAATAAACAATGTCTCAACATCCTGACACAAAAACCTGTTCATTAAAGACAAATCAAACTCATGAGAAAAATCAGATGAATTCCTTACTCCACGGACAAGAACCCTGGCACCAATCTTCCTGCAGTACTCAACAACAAGGGAATCCCAAATATGAACCTCAACATTAGGAAGTTCTGACGTTATCTTTTCCAAAAGTTCCTTGCGCTCCTGGTCAGAAAACATGTAGTTCTTCTGGGGATTCACACTGACAAGAACATCAACCTTGTCAAAAAGCCTGCAAGCTCTTTCTATTATATTGAGATGACCATAAGTAGGAGGATCAAAGGATCCCGGGAAAACAGCTGTTGCCATTGCCAAAATCTACCAAAAAATCTTTTTTTTATCAATAAAAATTGACCAACACAAAGATTCGTATTAAAATGAGTGTCATGAAAAAGTTTTTAGTATTATCATCCATATCAATCATTTCAATAATTACATTTGTTGGCTGTGCATCTACACCTGTAGCAACACCAGTTCAGACGGAACCAGAATCCACTGTCACAGAGGAGCCGAAATTCGATGACGAACCAGTGGTGGAAGAAGTAATGGCACCCCCAGAACCTGTTGCACCAAAAAAAGAGGACGAATACTCACGATCCATCGGTAATGTTGATGTTTCCAAGGAAGTTTTCAAAGAAGACAAGACAAAGATTCTCAAGATTATTGATGAACTTTCAGTTATTATGAAGAACCGTGATTATAACGGCTGGCTCACATATCTTGACAAGGAAAGCCGCGATTACTATTCAAAGCCTGCAAACCTCAAGAAAGCATCAAACAAAATGCCAAAGAAGGGACTTACATTGACAAGCCTTGAAGACTACTTCAAGTATGTGTTCATTCCTTCAAGAGTCGGACACAAGGTAGACGAAATCCGCTATATTACAGAAAACCATGTAAAGGTTGTAGATGTAAGAGAGGATACAGATGCCGTATACTACAATTTCAAGAGAGACCTGACAAACAAGGTTGAGGAAAAATGGAAGCTTAATCTTCCTAAAATTTCTGATTGATTAATTTAGTAAAATCGTATATAGTATACTTTGTATAACCGAAAAGGAGATAACAAATGAAGATTTCAAGACTTATTGCAGGATTCTGCTGCGTTTTGCTTTCTCAGGCAGTTTTTGCACAGTCTAAAACAGAAACAACAGTTGAAGACGAATACTTGAGCAGTGTTGAAGATGTAATTATCACTGAACTCGCAGCATCAGACGACTATGACAACAAGATGGTTGCCTTGAAATATCTTGAAGACGCAGTTTCAGACGGACGCACTTCCCCAGACATGGTAGCATCATTGAGCCGTCTCGCAGGTGAAGGAGTTAAGACACAGGCAAGAACAAACGGACGCGTAATGAACAACTACCCTGATGTTCGAGCAAAGGCCTGCGATCTTCTTGGAGAAGTTCCTACAAAGGAATCAAAGAACATGCTCGTATCAATTGCAGCAGAAGACAAGGAACCTATGGTTGTAACTGCAGCCATCCGTTCACTTGGAAACATTGGAATGAACGACAACGACGAGGTTGTTCGCATGATTGAGTTCGTTCACAAGAAATATGCAGCATTGAATCCAACAAGCTCACTTGCACTTGAAGTACTCAATGCTTATGAAAAGCTTGCACCAAATGTTCAGGACAAGGGACCAATGATTCAGTCAATTTCTGAGATTGGAACAAACTACAAGTACGTAACACCTGTTAGAACAAAGGCTCTCCAGCTTCTCCGTTCAATTCAGAGTGGTTCTTCAAACAAGAACAGCGGAAAATAATTTATTTTCTAATTAGATAAAAAAAAGGACTGTATAATTACAGTCCTTTTTTTTTATGGCTATGTCACAACAAACAGTTGATAAATAGCCATTTTTATAGGGGAGTATCAG
>SAMEA3663224__coassemble_152_pt1 | contig 74165 bp, 57 predicted proteins | sample SAMEA3663224__metabat2_low_PE_008 | metagenome-assembled genome bin SAMEA3663224 (sample SAMEA3663224) | pig gut metagenome | biome: pig gut; feature: pig-associated habitat; material: faeces | place: China | collected 2013
GATACCTGGGTTTACGGATTTTCAAAAGAAACTGTTACTAAAAATATGAAATCAATGATTTCTTTTTATAATGAAGAAGTTGAAAGAAATAGGGGAATTGAAAATAAAGAAGTTCAATCAGATTCAAAAAAAATCAGTTGGACACGAAGTTTAAAGAAAGATGCTGAAAAAGAAATTCTACATTCATTTGATGAAGAGCAGTATGTAGAGTCAATTTATCGTCCGTTCGCAAAAGAATATTTGTATTACCACAAACCATTCATTGAATCTCCTGGACTCTGGAAACAATTATTCCCATCGAAGAAACATTCAAATCTTGTAATTTGTGTTTCAGGTGTTGGAGGAAGTAAAGAATTTTCATCAATACTAACAGATATAATTCCAGATTTGCAAACATTATCAAATGGTCAATGTTTCCCTCTTTATTACTATAAAGAAAATGAAGAAAATCAAAATGCTTTATTTGACGAGTTTAACAAAGACAAATACATCCGCCATGACGGCATCACTGACTGGATTCTAAAACAATCTCGCAGCATTTACGGAAAATCTGTAGAGAAGGAAGACATCTTCTATTATGTCTACGGCTTCCTTCATTCAAAAGAATACAGAACAAAATATGCAGCCGACTTAAAGAAAATGCTTCCCCGCATTCCACTTGTAGACAAAAAAGAAGACTTCTGGGCATTCAGTAAAGCTGGTCGTCAACTTGCTAACTTGCATATTCATTATGAAACTGTAGAACCAATTTCTGGTCTTGATGTAAAGTTTACAGGTGACATGGGCAATGAGTATGAATATTTCTCTGTAGAAAAACTCCGCTTCCCGTCAAAAGACAAGAAAGATACAATCATCTACAACAGTCACATTACAATTTCTGGAATTCCAGAAAAGGCTTATGAATATATTGTAAACGGCAAAAGTGCAATCGAATGGATTATGGATCGCTATCAGGTAACTGTTGACAAAGATTCAGGAATCAAGAATGACTGCAACGATTGGGCAAAGGAACACAAAAAGCCCCGCTACATTTATGATTTGATTCTAAGCATTATCAATGTAAGCTGCCAGACTGTAGACATTGTAAACAGTCTTCCAAAAATTGATTTTGGAAATAATGAGAAGAAAGAGGTTGTTTATCCTAAGATAGATGAAAATCAAGGACTTTTAATGGTAGCTCGGCCGGAACACTGATCGACTAATCTGCAGGAAACATACCGATGGGGCGGAAAACAGTTTTTTTTGCTTTTTTGAAGATTACGTTATATAATTCTAGGACAGTTTGACTGGTAAAACTGTTTATATTATCAAATTGGAGTTTCATAATGGCAGATTCAACTATCATTAACTCAAGTCCATTGGGACAGCATTTGGACAAGATTGCAGAGTCTCAGCAGGTTTCCTACCTTGTGTTCAACAAGAAGAAAATTCAGATTACGGCAAAAATCAGCATTGGCCGTGAGTCAGATAATGATATTGTAATTGATTCAAAACTTGCAAGCCGCCATCACTGTATCATTCAGAAAATCAAGGACGATTACTTCCTGAAGGATGAAAACAGCACCAATGGAACATTCATTAACGGAAGAAGAATTCCGCCTGATAAGTATGTAAAGCTCAATGCCGGCGACAAGCTGACTATTGGTTCGTCAAATTTGATCATGGGCTAAAATGCTTAGTGAATCACAGCTTGAATCCCTTGGAAAAAAAATAATCAGTCTCAAGGACGCTCCTCTTCCCGAAGAAAAGGATTTGCAGTCATTTCTGGAAAATTCCCTCGAGAACCTGGAGAATGAATCCAGTGACTACAGGCCCCTGGATAGCCACAAGAAGGCTGGCGGACTTTTGGATTTTACGGAAAGTGACCTGCCTGTTATTGTGGTTCCTGATATTCACGGCAGATGTGATTTTATCATCAGGCTTCTTGAATACAGGATTCCTGCCATGGAAAACATTAGTGTCCTGAATGCACTCAATGAAGACAGAATTATTGTTGTTTGTGTGGGTGATGCCGTTCATGGTGAGAAGAGAGCCTACGAAAGATGGGTTTCAAGTTATGATTCATATCTGTCAGGTGACTGTGTTTCTGAAACCATGCAGGAAGAAATGCGTGAGAATTTCAGTGTGTGGCAGTCCCTGATGCTCTTGAAGAATTCATTCCCAAAGAATTTTCATTTCCTCAAAGGGAACCACGAGAATGTTCTCAATGAAACAGGGAATGGAAACTACAGTTTCAAGAAGTTTGTTCAGGAAGGGCAGATGTGCCTTGAATTTATCCGCCACTGGTACGGAGACATTATTCTGTTCCTCATAAGCTATTGGGAAAAGGCTCTTCCTGTTTGTGCCGTGTTCAGGGATTTTGCCGTTAGTCACGCGGAGCCTTTTTCGGTTTTTACAAAAAAAGAAATCATCAACTACAAGAAAAATCCTGAGATAACTGAGTCCTTTACCTGGACCGCAAATGATGATGTTGAGGATGATACATGCCAGAAGATTCTCAAGAAGCTTTGTCCAAAATCAAAGAGAAATGGTGTCATCTGGTTTGGCGGACACAGACCTGTAATGCAGGCAAAATACAGCTTGCGGCAGAACAGCTCGTATATTCAGATTCACAATCCGGATGAAATGAACGTGGCCTTTGTTGATCCCGGGCGTGATTTTTACCCGGAAAAGGATATCATCAGTCTGTAAATTCAAATCTCCTGAAAATCAGTTTCAGGGGGTATTTCATATTCAGGGTACTTTTATAAGCTGAAGCTTTAGGGGTTCCCATAGGTTGTTTCCTGGAATTCCAGGTTTTGAGGGGGAAAAAATGTCAGATGACAAGACCGTCGTTTCAACAAAAAAAAGCAGTGCAACTGTAATTCAGGCAAAGACAAAAGCTGCACCAAAAACATCATCCAGTACTGTTGTTTCAAGATCATCAGAGCCAAAGGCATCGCTTATTTCCAGGGCACAGTCTGCAAGGGCTGTTCTTGATATTGGAAAGTACAAGCATGCCAAAGAAATTGCCAAGGGAGGAATGGGTGCTGTCTATGTTGCAGAACATCCGTCCCTGAAGCGCCAGGTCATCATAAAGAAACTCACTCTCAAGACTGGCGGCAAGATGATCCATGAAAGGTTCAGGCGTGAAGCACAAATCATGATGGATCTTTCAAGTCCCTATGTTGTTCGCTTGTATGACCATTTTCATGAGGGAAGGTCTGACTATATTGTTCTTGAACTTGTAGATGGTATTTCCCTTGATAAGCTTATCGAGAATAACGGAAGTCTTCCTCCCCAGCTTGCACTGCTCATATTCCTGGATGCCTGCTATGGACTTCAGGCTGCTCACAGAAAGAAAATCATTCACAGGGACATTAAGCCGGGAAACATTCTCATGTCAAAGACAGGTCAGGTAAAGCTTGCAGATTTTGGCATTGCCGGCAACGAAAAGGATGATGAGGCTGAGGTTGAAGACAAGCAATCATCACCAAAAGACATGACTCTCACTGGTGCTGACATGAATCTTACCCTGTCAGGAACGGCTTTGGGAACTCCTGCATATATGTCACCTGAACAGCTGGATGACGCAAGTTCTGTTGATTACAGGGCCGACATCTATTCCATGGGTGTCATGCTGTATGAAATGGTTACCGGAAACAAGCCTTATGACGGCGACATGAGCAGGAAGACTATCTCGAAAATCAAGAAGGGAGATTACATTCCTCCTCAGAAAATCGTGAAGGATCTTCCAAAGGTTGTGCGCTCTCTCATCAAGAAAATGATGAAGCCAAAGAAGGAAAGAAGATACAAGTCAATTGATCCCGTAATCCAGAAAATAAAAAAATATCTTGGAAAGTATGACACTCATGCCATCAGGGTTGATCTTGCCAGATCTGTAATTTCCGGAAAGGCATATAAGTTCAGTGAGTATGTCGAAAAAAATCACGGAGCAAAGAAACTTTTCGGGGCACTTGGTGTTGCCGCATGTCTGGGAGCCGGATTCTGGTATGCATGGAATGAGGGTCTTGTGCACAAGTATTTCATGACCAGATGGTATACTCCGGTTACACTGAGACTTGTAATGCCGTCTACAGCTTCCCCTGAGGCAGATATTCCTGCACGCGCATTTTTCTTTGTAAATGATGGCGGTGAGATTCCTGAGGTCGAGGGAACAAGACGAGTCTTCTATGCAGATTCTGAGGTTGCCGGTGACAATATTGAATGTACCATAAAGCCCGTTTACCTTAAGCCTGGGAAGTATCGGGTTAAGATTGCGGAAGGTCCTTGTGTCTGGTGGAAAAGCCTTAATGTTGAGGATACTGCCATTGACATGAAACTTGACTTCCTTAAGAACGCAACCAGAAATCTTGCGGTTCATTTTCAGGCTACAGACAGCGAGACTGGAGAAGACCTTACAGATAAGACAGTGTTCCAGATTTCCAGCGGAGGCAAGTACCAGAATGTTTCTGATTTTGACATGACTAAGCTTAAGACTGGAGCAATATACAAATTTATTGCACAGACTGAAGGTTTCAGTGATGAGTATTTCAGCCTGCGCCTTGACTGGTATCAGGATGAGCTTTTCATCAATGCCAGCATGAGAAAAAAATAACAAAGCAGATGATTGTTGCGCTGGTAAAGGACAGAAACCAGGAAATCATGAGGAGAATTCTTTTTAGAATGTGCAGAAAGGACTTCATGATTTTCACTGTGGATGAGGACTTCTATTGCTATGTTAAGTCCAATTGCCGTGATGTGGATTATGCCCTGGTTGATGTTCTTTGCTTTCAGATGGATCTCTTTAATCCGTACATTGAATTTTCCTTTCAGGATCACTATTTTCCCATTGTTGTGTTTAATGATCCTTTTCCAGACAAGGATACTCGTGCTGCCTACTGGATTTCAAAGAATAAATTCTATTCTTCCAGGGCTTGTAAAGACGGTGGCGTTGATTTATTCCGCTATGAATTTCTTGCCCTTGAACAGATCCTGAATGACCCTGTAATTAATTGCCATGTTCCTGCCATTAGTTTTTGCTCTGATTGCAATGACAATGGCCTTGAAGATAATCAGGTTGACCTTGAGGATACAAGAAAAAAGATGGGAATTCCACCTTCAAGATTTTGTGTCATGAAATATCTTTTTGAAAGAAAGGGCAAAAAAATTTCCGGCCATGATATTTGCATTGATTTGTGGAATGAATCCTCGCAGAAGAGAAGACAGGTTTTGTATACCTATGTCTATCACTTAAGAAAGGCCTTTGAATCCCATCCGGAATTTGGATTTTCAATTGAACATGTTGGAAAGGGTTGTTATCAGTTGAATGTGAAACAAAAAAACGCCTCGACCTGAAGTTCAAACCGAAGCGTTCCTTGTGGCATGGATTTTTTTCTGCTATCTGATATTTGCCTTGATGAATGAAAGCTTAAGCTCCTTGAGCTTTTCTGTCATGGAAACCTTGTAGATATGAGGATTGAGGATTCTCTTGAAGGATGCATCAAGAGTTTCGATTTCTCTCATCATTCTTTCACGGCTTTTTCTCAGGATTACGGCATCATTTTCCTTTTCACCGATTCTCTTGCCGCCCTCAATTCTTTTCTTGAGCATTGGAACAATTTTCGATGCCTTGAATGAGAATTGTCTGTAGTCAACCATTGTGTGGTAATAGCGGTATTCCTTTCCTTCTTCCAGAATTTCACCATCCATTGCAAGAATGTCAGCCCTTGCCATTCCGTTTTCATCATAGAGTCTGAATACGTTTTTGATTCCAGGATTTGTGTTTTTTGAAGGATTGTCTGAGAATTTCATTGTTGGCTCGAAGTTTCCGTCTGCCGTCTTTTTTGCCGCAAGCTTGTATACGCCTGTGAAGCTGGCTTCTGATCCGCCTGTAACCATGTGTGTTCCAACTCCCCAGCTGGCAATTGGTGCATTTTGCTGAACAAGTGTCTCAACTATTTCTTCTGTGAGATCGTTTGAAACGCAGATGAATGCCTGTGGGAATCCAGCTTTGTCCAGTTCCTTTCGTACTTCGGATGTGAGGTAGGACATGTCGCCTGAATCAAGTCTTACGCCAAAGTTGTATCCCTTTTCAACAAGCTTTGCCCCGGCTTTGATTGCGTTCTTGATTCCGCTTTTGAGAGTGTCGTATGTGTCAATGAGAAAAATTGTTTTTTCAGGATAGATTTTTGCGTATGCCTCAAATGCTTCAAGCTCAGAGGGAAATGACATAACCCATGAGTGAGCCATTGTTCCCATTACTGGAATTCCCAATGCCTGGCCTGCGAGAGTGTTGCTTGTTCCCTGAGCTCCGCCAATATATGATGCGCGGGTTGCTCCCATTGCTCCGTCTGGTCCCTGAGCCCTTCTAAGTCCAAATTCCATGACGTTGCCTTTCTTTGCTGCAAGCCAGACTCGTGCAGTCTTTGTTGCAATGAGACTTTGGAAGTTACAGAGATTCAGGACTAATCCCTCAATGATTTGGGCTTCAATGAGTTTTGCATGAATCCTTACAAGTGGTTCCTGTGGAAAAATTATGGATCCTTCTTCAAAGGAGTATAGATCGCCGGAAAATTTGAATGTCTTCAAATAGTCAAGAAATCCTTCCTCAAAAATTTTCTGGCTTCTTAAGTATTCAATTTCAGATTCATCAAATGTAAAGTCTTCGAGGGAATCCAGGAGAGGTTCAATTCCGGCAAAAACTGAGAATCCCCCGTTGTAAGGCTGCCTTCTGAAAAACATGTCAAAGACAACTTCGTCGTTCATGTTGTTTTTCCAGTAGCCTTGAGCCATTGTGAGTTCATAGAAATCTGTAAAAAGTGCACTTTTGCTGATTGTTGAATGCATTTCGTCCTCCAAAAATAATTTTGCAGACGGTGTACATCGTGATCAGGCAGCATCTGCTGAACACAAAGGCGTCTAGGAAAAATATATCAGTTTACCAAAGTAATTGCAATTAATGGAATTTTTGATAAACTTTTGTCGGGAGAAAAGAAAATGCAAAGATTCAGTCAGGTTGAAAAATACATAGAAGAAAATGTTATTGAAATGGTTGAGCTGGAAAAAATACTTGTTCCTGTGAAGGCCCTGGCACCGGAAAATGGTGGTGACGGGGAACTGGAAAAGTGTCTTGTTCTTGAAAAGTATCTCAGGTCCCATGGAATTGAATTGCTTTCAAGGTACGATGCTCCTGACTCAAGAGTGTCTTCTGGAATAAGGCCAAATCTCATTGCTGAGATTCCTGGTGAGAGCAGTGATTATAGCGTATGGGTTTGCGCACATCTTGATGTAGTTCCTCAGGGAGAACTTTCTCTCTGGGATTCTGATCCATGGCAGGTTACCGTAAGGGATGGAAAAATTTATGGGCGTGGAGTTGAAGATAACCAGCAGGGCCTGTGTTCCGGAGTTCTTGCGGCACTTTCCTTTGTTCATCAGAAGATTAAGCCTAGGCACACAATAAAGCTTTTGTTTATGGCTGATGAGGAAGTCGGTTCAAATTACGGAATGAACTGGCTTCTTGAAAACCATGGGGAGCTTTTTTCAAAAAATGACAGGATCCTGATTCCTGATGGCGGTGATGAAAAGGGAGAGACAATTGAGATTGCCGAAAAAAATCTTCTCTGGCTCAAGATTCATACAATTGGAAGGCAGTCTCACGGGTCAAGACCGGATCAGGGTTGTAACGCAAAACTTGCTGCATGTGACCTTGCCATGCGTCTTCATGGCCTTGAAAAGGTTTTCTCGAAAAATGATCCTGCCTTTGAGCCTCCTTATTCAACATTTCAGCCAACAATGCAGTATCAGAATGTGTCAGGTGTGAACATTATTCCTGGCGATGATGTGTTCTGCATGGACATGAGAATCCTGCCTGTTTACAGTCTTCAGGAGGTCATGGAAAAGGTTCTTTGTGTAATTGCTCATATTGAATCTGAATATGGAGTCAGGGTTGAAACTGAGAAGCTTCAGTCTGAGGAAAGCAGGGCTACGTCTGAAGATGCTCCGGTTGTTCGGGAATTGAAGAAGGCAATCAGTGAAGTCCATGGAATTGAGCCCAGATGCATTGGAATCGGAGGCGGCACTGTTGCGGCAGGATTAAGAAACATGGGGTTCGATGCCGTTGTGTGGTCAACAATGGAAGAGACTGCACACCAGCCAAATGAACACGCAGTCATTGAGAATATTGCAAGGGATGCAAAGACAATTGCCTTTATGGCGTTGATATAGTCCTTGCAGTTCCCTTTTATGCAGGATTGGATTTGTTCAGTCTATCTGCTGATTCTGTCCTGCATTTCCATGCACATTCTTCCGTTGTGGTATGGGCATTTCCACGGACCAAGAATGAGTTCTGATTCTATTGGCTTGTGGTTTTCATCAATCTCATTGTACCACTCAGAACCACTTCTCCTGTCAATCTGGAATTCCTTTATGTACTCCCAGATTGAAGCTGCGGCATCAAGGAATTTTTTGTCCTTGGTCTTTTCGTATGCATTGATGAATCCTACCATTCCCTCAGCCTGAACCCACCAGATTCGCTTTGTGCTGACGATTCCCTTGTCACATTCATTCATCAAAGAGGAATCCCTGTAGGCAACCTGGAGAATTTTTTCCGCGATTCTTGTTGTTATGGGATGTATTTCCCTTGTAAGTTCCTCATCATTAAGAATGTCAAGGCACCTGTCCATAAGCCATGATGTTTCAATATCGTGGCCGTATGAATACAGGTCGATTATAGAGTTGAAATTCCTGTCGAAGAATACTTCCTGCCTCTCAAGTTTAGGGTTCCAGATTTTGTCCTTCCACTGGCGGATTATTGCGTATAGTGTTTTCCTGAGATTCTCGTCGCCTGTTATCCTGTAAAGTTCAGTGTAAGCCTCAAAAACGTGGAGAAGTGTGTTCATTGTTTTTTCTGCCATGACACCATTCTCGCTAAGCTTTTCATTTGATTCAGGCTTGAAGTCCCTTGTGAATGCCTCCATGTAGCCTGTTTCGTCCCTGCATTTTGTCTCGATTATGTCGTGTATTTTCCATGCAAGATCCAGTGCTTCCATGTTTCCTGTTGCATCATGGTATGCAGAAAGGGCATAGACTGTGAAAGCCTGGTTGTATGTGTGCTTTGTTGAGTCTGCTATTGTACCGTCGGCATTTATTGACCAGTAGATTCCTGAGTGCTCACGGTCAATGCATTTGTCCCTGATGAATTTGTATGCGTGGTCAGCATATTCCCTGAGGGACTGATCTTTTGTTGTGATCAGTGCCTTGCTGAAGAACCAGAGAATTCTTGAGTGAAGGATGCATCCTTTCGGAGACAGTTTGTCCAGCTTCAGGTTGTAGTCCATCTTTCCGTAGAAACCGCCATTTTCCCTGTCTATCATGGATTTCCAGAATGGGATTATGTGGTCTGTGAATTCGACTAGTGTTTCTTTTCTGATTTTTCCGAGTATTTCATTTGATTCCATAAGAATGGGCCTCCACAATGATTTTAAGCCCATTTCCCAAGGATTACCAGTTTTTTTCTTTCTTGTATTCGCTGCCTTTTTTCATTATGGTTGATTTTTCTTCGTTCATTTCAAACATTGAATTTCCGCGGGCGTTGTACTCGGCAACCCTGGCAAGGTACTGGCTGTTGGGACAGTATGACTTTGCTGCGGCCAGGTACTTTGAGCTTTCTGCATATTCCTTCAGTTCAAAGAGAATCTGTGAGTAGTACATGTTTGCAAGGTATCTGTCGGTGTCCGAGACTGCAGTGTCCAGGGCTTTCTTGTAGTATGTCTTTGCCTTCTCCTTTCCGCCGCCGAATATTACAGGTGAATAGAAGTACCATTGCCCCAGCATGAGGTAAGATGGCGAGAAGTTTGGATCTTTTTCCAGTGAATCCTCATACATTCCCTTTACTGACATGCCGTTCAGGAGTATGTCCGGAATTGAGTAGGCCATCCAGTATGATACGATGCATCCGTAGGTGTAGTGTGTCCACTTGTCCGCGCCTGGGTTTTTGGCGTATTTCTTCAGCTGGTTCTTGAAGTTCTTGAAGACTGGTGCGTGCTCCTTTCCCTCACCGGCATAGAAAACTGTGTAGGTGAATTTTTCCATGTAAACAAGGCTGTCAAACACGCACTTTTCTTCCTGTGAAAGATTTGATATGTCACTTGTTCTTTCTTCAATGAACTGGTCGATTCTTTTCACGGAGTCTGCCTTGTCCTGGAATGTGGTGAGTTCCAGTCTTGTCTTGTCAAAATCTGTGATCAGTTTGACTGCAGCCGGCGAGAAGCTTTGGGCAAATATTCCGCGGGAAACAAGAATTAATGCCGAAAGGACAATTGCTTTTCTTAGTGATTTCATTGGCCTGAATCTCCAAATATGCAAGTCTTTATTGTCTTCTGTCTGTAAAACCAATGGAAAAGGGTTTTGTTACTGGCATTTCACTTATTTTCCGAAGAATGCAAGGGATGTTCCCGCTGCAAGGCATATAATGCAGGCTACGCACTGTGAGGCTGACTCAAATCCAACTCCCGGAAATGTCACTGCGAGGGATCCCACAATAAGTCCCAGGATAACTGAGTAAGTCTGGTTCTTGAATTTTTTCAGCAGGATTGATATGAGTCTTGATCCTCCTAAAATGCCGGAAAGAACTCCAAGAGCGAATGGCATCAGCACAAGTGCGGACTTTATCATTGTGTCTGGAACAAAGAAGGCTCCTATTGATGAAAGGATCAGTGTGTAAACTCCCAGGATGAGCAGGAGAAGTGAGCCTGAAATTCCCGGAATGACCATGGCAACTGCTGCAAGAAGTCCTGCAAGGAAGAGCTTTAGTGCCAGTAAGGGTGAGAAGTCAGGAATTACCTGTGTGTCTGGTACGCTGGTTCCCACCCTGGACTTGATGAAGGCAAAATAAAGGATTGCCGCCAGTCCGAGAATGAAGAAAACTGCAAGGACTGCAATGCGTGCAGGGGATTTTTTTTCTGATTCATTTTCTCCGGCATGTTCAGTTTTCCATGCATATCCTGCAATGAGGGGAATGCATCCAAGAATCAGTCCCGTGAAAACATAGAATGTCTGGAGCGGAAAGTTGTCGTACAGATATGAAATGAGCTTGGAGAATACAAGGATTCCAAATACCATTCCCAAAAGAAGTGGTGTCAGGAAGGCTTTGTTTGCCCAAAGTTTTTTCACGTTGAGGGTGATGGATTCCATGAATTTGTCGTAGATGTTGAACACGACAATCAGTGTGCCGCCGGATACTCCGGGAATGACGTTTGCAATGCCGATTATAATTCCTATTAGAAAAAGTTTAATGATGCTCATTGGGTCAATATATAATGAATGCAAAATAATTTCAATTTTGGATGCATACACAAAAAGAACATTTGCAGTCTTGTATGTAAAGATGTTTTTTTCTTCTTTAGATTCTGCTTTTGGGATATAATGGACGGTGCGTATATTGTGCAAAAACTTTAATTATATTAAAGTCAATTAAACTATTATTATGGCTCGACATATAGATGTGCCGACGAGTGAGGTTTTTTATGGCAAAAGACATTGATTGGGGTAATTTACCATTCGGCTACATGGAAACAAACAAGAGTTTCGTAGCAAACTGGAAAGACGGAAAATGGGATGAAGGAACTCTTACTTCTGACCACTCAATCACAATGAGCGAATGTGCCTGTGTTCTTCAGTATGCACAGACATGTTTTGAAGGACTTAAGGCATATACAACTTCAGACGGAAAGGTGGTTACATTCCGCCCGGACCTTAATGCAGACCGCATGGCAGACAGCTGCACACGCCTTGAAATGCCAGTGTTCCCAAAGGAAAAATTCATTCAGGCAGTAATCGATGTCGTTAAGGCTAACCTTGACTATGTTCCACCTTATGGAAGCGGCGCTACACTCTACATCCGTCCATTCATGTTCGGTTCAAATGCAGTTATCGGTGTTAAGCCTGCTACAGAATTCCAGTTCAGAATTCTTGTAACTCCAGTAGGACCATATTTCAAGGGCGGAGTAAAGCCTATCAAGGTTCGCATTTCTGACCGTGACCGTGCAGCTCCACATGGAACAGGTGACATCAAGGCTGGTCTCAACTACGCAATGTCTCTCTACAATATTGTTGATGCCCACAACTGCGGATATGCAGAAAACATGTACACAGACCCTGCAACACATACTTATATTGAAGAAACTGGTGGAGCAAACATTCTCTTCGTAGACAAGAAGGGTACTCTCATTACTCCAAAGTCTGGTTCAATCCTTCCTTCAATCACACGCCGTTCTCTGATTACAGTTGCAAAGGACATCCTCGGCATGAAGGTTGAGGAACGCAAGGTAAACAAGAAGGAACTCAAGAAGTTCGTTGAATGCGGTCTTTGCGGTACTGCAGCCGTTATTTCTCCAATCGGACAGATTGATGACCACGGAAAGTCAATCATGCTTCCAAGCGGAATGGAAAACATCGGTCCAGTCATGCAGAAGCTCCGTGAGACTTTGACAGGAATCCAGATGGGTACTGTAAAGGGACCAGAAGGCTGGGTTGTTGAAATCAAGTAATAGTTAATAATGCATAATTTATAATTTATAATGCATAATTCATAATGCATAATTCATAATTTAGTCCTCCGGACGGTCTGGTGGTTTCAGGCTGCCGGGGGATTTTTTTTTGCCCGCAATAAAATGGCTGGGACTTTGAAAATCAGAAGATTGATGAATGGCAAAGTATTTTCTGGAAGTCCCTTTTTTCATTTACTTTTCAAGCACAAAAAGGTACTCGCTTACGTGAATGTCCCGGTTCTTGAGGTTTCGGCTGCCACGGAATGTATTGTACTGGATTTCCACGGTTTTTACGGCACCATATTTCCTGAGCATGCTTTTCATCTCGTCAAAACCTATGAAGCCTTCGCTGTTGTATGAAACGATGGTGTATTTTGCGTCCAGATTTGAAATGATTTTTTCCATGCTTTCGAGGGCATAGGCTCTTTTGTTGAATTTTGACCTGTTCCAGTTGCTTGGAATGCCCGATACCTTGCTGATTCTGGTGTCCGGCATGGAATTAGCGGCAATTATGTTCAGCATGAAGTAATTTGAGCCGTAGGGATGCTGATTGTATGGCGGATCCAGGTATGCAATGTCAATTTTCCTCAGTTCAGACGACAAAAGAACAGTGTCTTTCTGGTAAATATCCATTTTTGAAGAAAAATTGCTGAAAACAGGAACGGGAAGTTCTATCTGTCCCATTATTCGTGAAAGTGCATTCTTTCCAGTGCCACCAAAGCATCCTGTTCCCGTGGATTTATCCTTGTAGAATCCCTTGAATACTCCGCTGGTGTTTACGTGTATGGAGGCTTCTGTCAGAAGAGGTGCCAGAAAGAAATCCTTCATGTTCTGGTCTGCATGGATGTCTATGAGATGCCTGTAGGTGTCGATTCTCTCTGCGTTTTCCCTCGTGTAGAAGGCCCTTTCTCCCGGAAGCACGTTGTTTGTGTCTTTCGGGGCATAGTTGTCGCATATGATTCCCGGGGTTTTTGTGTTGAAAAAATCCCTTTCAATGGCATTCCGGCACTCAAAGTATCGTTCCTGGTCAAATTCCTTCTTGTTGGACAGGTAGCATGATGCAAGTATTCTTGAGTAGTTTTCAAGGTCATTGACAATGATTGTTGAGGAGTACTGCTTGAGCATTCGGGCCACGACTCCTGATCCGGAAAACAGGTCTGCACATACAAGTTTCTTTCTGCCCAGTTTCCTGCAGATTTCTTCGACTTCTTTTTGTATCTGGCCTATGAGGATGCGCTTGTTTCCGATGTAGGTTATGAGTTGCGTTGTCAGGTAGTCGTTGTTTTCCTTCATAGATTTGTTGCCTTGAGTATAATTTTATTTTACTATATACTACAATTTGACTTTGTTCTACTAATTAGCAAAAAGGTGGGGTCTCCTGTAATCTGATGGTTTAGGAATTCCCCCAGATAGACACATCAAGAGAAAGGTGCATGATAGTTATGGAAAATATTGTAATTGATTCGTCATTGAAGCCAGTCGTAAAACCTATCCGCATTGGTATTGACGTTGGTTCCACGACAGTAAAGGTTGTGGCTCTTGGGGACAATGACGAGCTTTTGTACGGTGCATATGAGAGACACAGGGCAGACATTAGGAGCACCATCATTACAGTTGCAAACCGTGCTTTTGATGAACTTGAGAAAAAGCTTCCAATGGGAAAGAACCAGACACTTTCGCTTAAGGTTACAGGATCCGGAGGATTCTCTGTTTCCCAGTGGCTTGACATACCTTTTATCCAGGAAGTTGTTGCGGCAACTACAGCTGTACGCAAAATCATTCCACAGACAGACGTTGTCATTGAGCTTGGTGGTGAAGATGCCAAGATTACATATTTCAAGGGAGGCGTGGAGCAGAGAATGAATGGAACCTGTGCCGGCGGTACGGGAGCCTTCATTGACCAGATGGCTGCTCTTCTTGAAACGGATGCCTCCGGACTCAACGAGCTTGCACGCGGTGCCACTACAATCTATCCAATTGCTGCTCGCTGCGGTGTTTTTGCAAAGACAGACGTTCAGCCTCTCATCAACGAGGGGGCTCGTAGAGAAGATATTGCGGCTTCCATTTTCCAGGCAATGGTAACCCAGACTATTTCGGGGCTTGCCTGCGGAAAGCCTATCCGCGGAAATGTTGCATTCCTTGGAGGTCCGTTGCACTTTCTTGATCAGCTCAGGCAGAGATTCGTTGTTACCCTCAAGCTTAAGGATGAGGAACAGATAGTCCCTGAAAACTCCCAGCTTTTTGTAGCATCAGGAGCAGCATATTCAGCAGAGAGGGAAATTTCTCCAAATGCACCAAAGAACTCAAAGTCAAACAGGTTTCCTACAATCGAGGAATTCCGTGAAAGCCTCAAGAATCTTGTGGGCGCAGAAATGCAGGAAGTCCAGAGACTTGATCCTCTTTTCCTGAATGAGGCAGAGCTTGAGGAATTCAATCACAGGCATTCACAGGAAAAGGCTCTTGTGGGCAAACTGGAAGAAACAACGGGACCTGTGTTCCTTGGCCTTGATGCCGGATCCACAACAACAAAGGCTGTTCTTACAGATACAAAGGGACGCATTCTGTGGAGATTCTATGATGTTAATGCAGGAAATCCCGTGGACCTTGCAGTTAGGGTTCTTAAGCAGCTTTACAAGATCATTCCGAAGGACTGCTATATTGCCAGAGCCGTTTCAACAGGTTATGGAGAAGCTTTGTTCCAGGCTGCTCTTGGTGTTGATGCCGGTGAAGTAGAGACTATCACTCACTATCGTGCTGCCGATTTCTTTGTTCCTGGAGTTGAATTCCTTCTTGATATTGGTGGACAGGACATGAAGTGCCTTCGCATGAAGGATGGTGCCATTGTAAGCATTCAGCTTAATGAGGCATGCTCTGCAGGTTGTGGTTCCTTCCTCGACAACTTTGCCCGCACAATGGGAATGAGTGTTCAGGATTTCTCAAAGATTGCTCTTCTTGCAAAGAATCCAGTTGATTTGGGTACCCGATGTACTGTATTCATGAATTCCCGTGTTAAGCAGGCTCAGAAGGAAGGTGCTGAAGTTGCAGATATTTCGGCAGGTCTTTCATATTCAGTTATCAAGAATGCACTTTTCAAGGTTATTAAGCTCAGAAAGGCAAGTGACATTGGTACAAAGGTTGTGGTTCAGGGTGGTACTTTCAATAATGATGCCGTTCTTCGTGCCTTTGAGAAAATCGCCGGTGTGAATGTATTCCGTCCGGATGTTGCGGGGCTCATGGGTGCCTATGGTTCTGCACTCATTGCTCAGGACCAGTGGGAAGATCTTCGCCGTCCAAAGCCTGATGATCCGGATCAGACTCCTAAGTTCGTTAAGTCAAACATTGCAACTCTTGATCAGCTTGAGACATTTGATGTTTCCCTTGAGCTCCGAAGATGCGGCAAGTGTTCAAATAACTGTCTTCTTACAATCAACTCATTCTCAACTCAGAGTTCTGATGGAGCAAATGGTAAGAAGACTATCCGCAAGTTCATTACGGGAAACAGATGTGAGCGCGGTGCTGAGCTTGATGAAGAAAAGAAGTCAAGCATAGTTGATGCAAGCAACAAGAACAATACAATCAATGGTGAGGATGACGGTAAGAATCTTCCAAACCTTTTTGAATGGAAATACAAGAGACTGTTCAGCTATGTTCCTCTCAAGAAAGAGGATGCCCCTATGGGAGATGTTGGCCTTCCAAGAGTTCTGAACATGTATGAAAACTATCCTTTGTGGTTTACTTTCTTCACAAAAATGGGATTCAGGGTTCGCCTTTCACCAAGATCAAGCCGTGCAGTCTATGAAAAGGGGCTTGAGACTATTCCGTCAGAGTCAGTCTGCTATCCTGGAAAAATTTCTCACGGACATATTGAAAGCCTTATCAATCAGGGAGTGAAATTTATTTTCTACCCGTGTATTCCTTATGAAAGAAAGGAAGATGCCGGTGCAGGAAATCACTACAACTGTCCTATTGTAACAAGCTATCCTGAGGTACTTAGAAACAATATTGAATCTCTTCGTCAGGATGATTCCATAACATTCCTTAATCCGTTCCTTCCAATATATGACAAACCCAGACTTGGTGAACGCCTGTGTGAGGAACTTCTTCCAGTGTTTAAGAGTCTTTCCAGGGAAAAGATTCTTTCTGCCCTTGATGAGGCCTGGGCTGAGCAGGAGAAATTCAAGCGTGAGGTGATGGAGCACGGTGAGGAAGCCCTTGAGGAAACTATCCGCCGTGGTGCAAATGGTATTGTTCTTGCTGGGCGTCCATATCACCTTGATCCTGAGATTAACCATGGTATTCCGGAAATGATCAATGGTCTTGGAATGGCTGTGTTTACCGAAGACTCAGTATGTCATCTTGGAAAAATTGAAAGACCTCTGCGCGTTATTGACCAGTGGTCTTACCATAACAGGCTTTATCGTGCTGCTGCATTTGTCAGTGAAATGGCAAATATTGAGATGGTCCAGCTTACTTCATTTGGATGTGGTCTTGATGCCGTAACAGCAGATCAGGTTGATGAAATCATGAAGTCCAAGAGCCGAATGTATACTCTCATTAAGATTGATGAAGGATCAAATCTTGGAGCCGTTCGCATTCGAATCAGATCCCTCATTGCTGCAGTCCGTGCCCGGGAAAGAAACCGCGTTAAGCTGACTGTTCGAAGTGCTGCATACAAGAGAAAGATCTTCGAAAAGGAAATGAAAAAGACACACACAATCATTGCTCCTCAGATGAGTCCGATTCATTTCAGGATTCTTCAGAAGGCTTTTGAGGCTTCCGGATACAGGTTTGTCATCCTTAAGTCAATCGATCCTACTGCTGTTGAAGTTGGCTTGAAGTATGTAAACAATGATGCCTGCTATCCGTCAATTCTTGTCGCCGGTCAGATGATTTCTGCACTTCAAAGCGGTGACTATGACATTAACAATACGAGCCTTTTAATTACCCAGACTGGTGGTGGATGTCGTGCCACTAACTATATTGGATTTATCCGTCGTGCCCTGAATGATGCAGGATTCTCTCATGTTCCTGTCATTTCCCTCAATGCACTTGGATTTGAAAAGAATCCTGGATGGAAGATTACACTCCCAATGCTCACAAGATGTATGAGATCTATCATGTTGGGTGACCTTCTCATGAGAGTTCTTTACAGAACAAGACCTTATGAGGCAGAAAAGGGAAGTGCAAATGCTCTCTATGAAAAATGGTCAAAGCGATGTGAGGATTCAATGAAGTCACTTTCAACGCTGAGGTACAAGAGTATTATCCGCGGTATTGTCCGTGATTTTGACAATCTTCCTTTGCTTCCTGTGAAGAAGCCTAGGGTCGGTGTTGTAGGAGAAATCCTCGTTAAGTTCCATCCGACAGCAAACAATGATATCGTTAATGTAATTGAGCGTGAGGGAGCAGAGTGTGTCATGCCGGATCTTGCTGACTTCCTTTTCTACACATTCAGTACTGGAATATTCAGGCATGAAAAACTTGCATTCCCTAAGAAAACAGAAAAGAATGCAAGACGTCTTGTATGGTTCCTTGAAACATACAGAAGCTACATCAAGAAGTGTCTGAGAAAGAGCCGTCGTTTTGAGGCACCTTCAGTAATCTATGACTTGATGGATGGTGTTGATGATATTGTCCAGCTTGGAAATATTACTGGTGAAGGCTGGTTCCTTACTGCTGAAATGGTAGAGCTCATTCACTCTGGTGTTCCAAGTATTGCCTGCGTTCAGCCTTTTGCATGTCTTCCTAACCACGTTACCGGAAAAGGAATGATCAAGGAACTGCGCAGAAGATACCCTGAATCAAATATCAGTGCAATTGACTTTGATCCTGGTTCAAGCGAAGTTAATCAGCTTAACCGCCTCAAGCTTTTGTTGAGCAATGCACCTGCAGGAAAGCATCCGGATGAGCAGTCAGATGGAATGATCCATAATCCTGACAAGTCTGTTGTAAAGCCTGAAATCAAACTTGCTGAAGGTGCTATGGGAGCTGTCTGATTCCGGCAGGTAATTGTATTCTAAGGTTTTTGGAGTTTGTTTATGAAGAAGTTGATTTTTGCGTTTCTGGGAGTTTTTGGACTTTGTGCTTTTGCATGGGGTGAATACAATGAAATGAAAATCCCTTCTTCTCAGGAAATCAGGTCCAGAATTACTGGAAGCTGGCTCATGGCTCCTCTTTCAAGCCTTAGAAACAAAAGTGATGAAATTTTCGTCAATAATGTTGGTACCAGGTTTCAGGTAAGGCTTGAGGAAAATGACAGGGACTTTGCCATTGTTCTGGCTCCTGAAACAAAAATGGACATGGAACTCAGGAATGGAGATTCTGTAAGGACAGTGAAGGCTCAAATCTATCCAAAGGGTGCTGCCGGAAGCTGGGTTCTGTACAGAAATAAGAAAACTGAGGAGTCCACAAAAATCGAATGGTATTTCAATCCTGACTCTGATGTTCACATTGAGTTTAGACCCATGAAAAACAAAACCTATGTTGATCTTGTTGTTTTTGGTTCATATCTTGCACGTTCTGTTCCTGTTGGAGTTCCATTCACAAAGCTTTATTCTGCATCGTTTCAGGATGTTAGAAGGTGGACAAAGACTTCTCTCCCCTGGGATAAAATTCAGGTAGTGCCGGGCCAGTACAGGGATTCCCTGTATATGGTCTCAGTTATCAAGGAAAATCTTGGAAATTTCGAGTATGATCCAAGTACCTGCTATGATGAAAAGGGGCAGCTCATAGATATTTTCACAGGCCTTCCATACACACGTAAGGATGACGAGGGAAAGGATTATGTTCCTGACCTTAAGAATACACATCTTCTTTCCGGTGCAGGTTTTGTAAAATGGATTGTTGATGGTATTGTGGAGCCGGCAACTGGACGCGGCACAAAATTAAAGGATCTTACAAGCCCTACAATTGACTATAGCCAGACTGGAAAAACTGGAGTTATGTCCCAGGACTGGAATCTTTTCTTTACACTTGACTGGGTAAGAAACCTTGGTGCAAAGGCCATGGAAATAAGGACAAGGCGTGATGTTACTTTTGAGACTGGTGGAATTGACGTGATTCACAACTATTTTGTCTCTGATTTGATAGACGGCAAGCTTGTTTCTTCTGTAGGATATATTAAGAATACGGGCTACAGTACAGACAGAATAAAGTCCATGCTCTATGTGCTTGCTGTTACTGAGCCTTCCTGGTTCTTTCTAGGTGCAATAAGACAGCCCTCTGCACAGAAACCTGATGAAATTGTGTTCAATGATTGTGCTGTCTTTTTCCCATATTTTGATGACAAGGGAAGGTTCGGATGCTTTGTCTTTGAAAAGGGAGAAGTTTTGTCAATTGAAAAATTCATTTCAAGGCATAAGGGGTCATTTGTTCATCTTGAAAGAATCAAGGCTACACAGATATTCTTCCCATACAAGAAATAGCGGTTTTCTACTTATATAAGACACTTGATTATACTTTTCTCTTGAGATTAGGTAATTATTCCTGTATAATTATTCAATATGATTGACGGAATTGAGGCAGTGGCTTTTGATATTGACGGCACATTGTATCCATCTTGGAAACTTTATATTCGCATGCCGTTGTATATTCTCAGAAATTTCAGATTTTACATCAGCTACAATAAGGCCAGAAATGCTTTGCACAAGACAGCTCCTCTTGCTGATTTTTATGAGTATCAGGCTCGCTTGTTTTCTGAGTACTCAGGAATAGATATTCCCAGATCACGTGAACTTATCAAAAATGTATCATACGATGGACTCAAGAAATTCTTTTTGAAAATCAAACCATACAAATATGCTTACGAGTGCATAAAGCACATGAAGGAAAAGGGGCTTAAAATAGGCATTCTCTCGGATTTTCCTCCTGATCAGAAGGGAGATATCTGGGGAATCAGGGATCTTTGCGATGTGTGCATTGGTTCAGAAGAAGCAGGTGCCTTGAAGCCTTCAATTTATCCTTTTGGAATTCTTTCAAAAAAACTGGGTGTTGCTCCCGAGAAAATTCTCTATGTGGGAAACAGCATCAAGTATGATATTCGCGGTGCCAATAATGCCGGAATGAAAAGTGCATATATTTTGTCGGGTTTAAAGAGAATTTTTGGCGGTAAGCTTGATGAGGCTGACATAACATTCAAGACATACAGGCAGCTTGAAAGGGCTGTTCTAAATACATAAAAATAAGAACGGGTGGGAAATTAAAGTGAGTGTAGCTATTGGAATCATTATTTCAGTCATTGTATCGACTGTTGTTTCTGCCATTATTTCAAGGCTTGGCAGGAATGAAAATTCAATGGAAAAAATCAAGCGCTATGCAGATAACAGACAGGCAGGCTTTGACACTTATTTTGAAGAACAGAAAAACAAGTTGAATCTTCTTGCAAGTGATCTGGAGACAAAGGATATCCAGGCAAAGGCAGCAGTAAAACGAATGCAGGTTCAGATTGATGAATGTGACAAGATCCGCTCATCCTTTGAGGCTCCTGTTTCTGCAATCCAGAACATTGAAGAAAAAATAAAATCCTATGACAATGCTCTTTCTGAACTCATGGAAATGACAAAGGCCGTTGAGGTAAATCTTGACTCCGTAAAGAAGGAAAGCCAGGTTATTGAAAAGGTTAACCAGAGGCTTGTCCGCCAGCAGCGAAATGCTGATGAACTGGAAAAGACAATTGCATCAATCACAAAGGATTTTTCTGTGAAAAATGCAGAGCAGCTTAAGACAATTGGAAGTGATCTTCTTGAAAAATATGAGCAGAGAGCACAGGAGTGTGAAAAGACAACAAGTGTTTCCATGGAACAGAACAAGGCTATCATGGAAAAAATCAAGGATGACATAAAGGTTGCCTATTCAAATGCCATAACAAATGCCAAGCAGCTTGAGGATGCCGCCTTCAAGAATTTGAATACTCAGTTTGAAAATAAAATCCGTGACATGGAAAACGAAATTCAGGTTCAGATCAAGCAGATTGATGCCATTCTTGATGCAAGAATAAATGACACTCAGAAAAAACTTGAGGAAAAGACCAGGGGATTCAATGAGGCTCTCAAGGAGCAGACTCAGAATTTCAAGGTAATGTTTGAGGACAAGACCAGGAGAATCAATGAAAATCTTGAGGCTCACTCCAATGTTCTTTCTGAAAAAGTTGAGAAAATTCTCAAGGCCATGGATGATGATTTCACTGCAAAATCAGAAAAAATCAAGTCTTCCCTTGAATCAGATTTCGGAAAAATGTCGGAGGATTTTACATCCAGGGCACAGAGTGTTACTCATGTTTTTGAGGATCAGACACGTAAATTTGAGGAACAGACTCAGTCTTTCCAGAGTATAATTCAGGAAAAATCAGACAACTTCAATGCAATAGTTGAAGAAAGCACAAAGGGATTTGATGAAAAAATTGATGGCAGAATAAGGGAACTTGCAGAAAAACTTGATTCAAGAACAAGTGAAATCGACCAGGCTCTTGAATTAAAAACATCTGGAATTGATGAAAAGATCGAATCCAGGGTCAATGAACTTGATGAAAAACTTTCTGCAATTTTGAGTGAACTTGAAAGCAAGACTCAGGACCTTAACTCACAGTTCCAGGAAAAGACAAGTGATCTGGACACATTAATTCAGATTAAGATTTCTGAACTTGATTCCCTTGTTTATGACAAGACAGGTGAGCTTGATGCACAGTTCAGGAGCAGCACCGAAGACCTTGAAAACCGTTTTTCTGATAAGGCTGATGAAATTGGAAATATTCTTGACCGCAAGTATGATGACATAATTGAGAATGCAGAAACCAGATGCAAGGATATTCTCAAGAGCTACGAGGAAAAGACGGATAGCATTTCAAGAACATTCACAGACAAGAGCCAGGAACTTGTTCAGTCTTTCGAGGATAAGGTTCATGAACTTGAAGATGTGTATGATTCAAAACAGAAAACAATCAAAGAAACTCTTGAACAGAGTACAGAAAAATATGAGTCTGAAATGAAGCAGAAGACCCAGTCTCTGGTTGCCATTTTCAATGACAAGGTATCGTCAATTGATGCAAAAATAAAACAGAAGGTCCAGAGTCTTGATGAAGATCTTGAAAAGAATGTTGATGACTTGAATTCCAAGATCAAGCATAAGACATCGGCTCTTACATCTTCACTGGAAACTGCAGTTTCCAAGATTGAGACTGAAATCAAGGACAAGACAACTTCACTTCAGAATGCCTTTGCCGACAAGTCAGAAGCAATAGATTCGTCTATCAAGAAAAAGCTTGATGATCTTAATGCCAGGGCTCAGTCTGTTTCCACAGAAATCAAGACAAGAACACAGTCCCTTGAAGATGATGTCAGAAAGAAGCTTTCTGAACTCACAGAAGACGTTAAGTCTCAGACTGCTCAGGCTGTTGAACGCTACCGAACCACAACTTCCAGTTATACTCAGGATATCGAAGACAGAACTGACAGGCTCAGAAAGGAACTTGATGAAAGGACTCACTCTCTTGAAACACAGATTTCTGATAGTGTTTCTGGCATAGAAAAGAGACTTCTTGATTTGTCTCGAGAAGTTGATGAGCAGACAACTGGAGCAATTGAAAAGTACAGGAATTCAACCTTGTCATATTCACAGGAAGTTGAAGACCATACAAAGTCATTGAGACAGGAACTTGAGGAAAAAGCCAACAGCCTTGAAGATCTTATTGAATCAACTGTCGGTGGCCTGAGGGAAAAGGTAGAGTCAGCTTCAGGTGATATTGATGAAACACTTGCTTCCATAAAGAATGAACTTAACAGCGTTGCATCAGAAATCATGTCTACGGCAAATGCTCTGGGAAATGATTCAAGGCTTAACACAGAAAAACTTGAAACAATGCAGAAAAATGTGGACAAGCAGGCAGATGAACTTTTGACTCGCTATGAGGATAAGCTTCTTGCAGTTTCAAAGGCAATTGATTCCCAGACAACTGAACTTAAGGAACAGTACGATGGAATTTACTCTGACCTTATGAAGAAGGCTAAGTCTGATGAAGAGGAAAACTACAGGAAGTTCTATGAACTCAGCAATTCAAATCTTGAGTCATACAGGGTTGATATAAAGAAGCGCGTTGATGATCTTCAGTCTGAGCTTTCAAATTCTCTTGTCAGTCTTGAGGAACGTGCCGAATCAATCCGAAGGGATCTGACTTCGGGCATTGAAGACATGCGCTCAAAGTATGAGAAAATGGAATCTGACTCAGCATCAATTTCATCAAGAATTGAAACAGAAAATTCAGAGAACCTTGACAGGCTCGAGAAGTTTACAAGGTCAATTCAGGATCAGATGAACGATCTGGAATCCAGGTTGTCTTCTTCCGTTAAGTCAATATCTAATGAATACAATGAAAGACAGCTCAATCATCTTACTGAACTTGATGCTCAGCTTGAGTCGTACAAAAAGGAAATGGAGTACCGCTTCAAGAAAATCAGTACGGCCGGTGCAGATGTTGACAAGCTTGAGTCTTCTTTGAGAAAGCTTATGGACCAGAGCCAGAAAAAGGTTTTGACTGACTTTGAAAAGTTCCAGAACAATACAATCCGAATGCAGGAAGATGCCGAGAACTCACTTGCCTCACGCTACGAAAAGCTCCGCACTGAACTTGACACAATGCAGGTTTCTCTTGAGGACATTAAGAAGAAGGCTGCTGCAAACATGAGTGCCAAGGTTAAAGTCTTTGAAGATGGATTTGTCAATGATCTTGTTAAAAGACAAAATGATGTTCAGGCAAAGCTTTCTGAATGGAAAAATTCATTTGACTCTGAATTTGAAACATTTACTCAGGACTATGAGGAAAAGAGGGCATTGCTTGAGGCAACCTATGAATCTAATCTTGCCAAGCGAATCAATGAACTTCAGAAAAAGACAATGGATCAGGAAAAGAAATTCCAGTCTGCATTGCTTGCTGGTCAGACAACAATTCAGGATCAGATAAATACTGTTAATCAGAAGATTCATGATTTCATGGAACAGTACAAGAATGAAATCAAATCAACCATTGATACGGCAAATGATTATCTTAAGGATGAGACTAATGCATACAAAGACCGCATGAATGATGCTCTTGCCAGAAGTGAAAAGGAAATTGGTGATCAGATTGATGATTTCCGTAAGGTTCTTTCTTCTAAGCAGGAATCACAGTCAGCAACTATTGACTCCTCTCTTCAGGAATTCAAGGAATGGAAGATGCGTCTTCAGAGTCAGTATGATGAGTCTACAAATCAGATCCGTGATCAGCTCAAGCTTATTGAGGATACAAACGAGCAGAAACTTGGGGAACTTTCAGAAAATCTTTCTCAGGCTACCACAAGAGCTCAGGATATTCTTTCTGACTATGAAAAGAAGTCCAAGATATTCCTTCAGGATTTCCAGGAACAGTATGACAACATGCTCACAAACATCAAGCATTATACAGATGAACAGATATCCTATGCAGACCAGAAGTCAAAGGATCTCAAGAAGCAGTTCAAGACTGATGCTGATGAGTACAGGGAATTCTATAGGACAAACTTTGACAAGATTAATGATGAGACAAACAATCTCCAGCTGAAGGTTGATGAAATCAACAAGAGTATTTCAAATTTCATTTCTCAGACAGCGGTGTTTGAAAAGGCTGATGTAATGAAAAAGCAGCTTGAGGATGAAGTTGAGGGCATCATGAAGGGACTTGCCGGAATCAAGAAATATGAAGACAAGCTTAATGACCTTGCAACTCACATGAAGAAACTTGAACAGTATGGCGAGGAAGTAAATCACAGGATCAGTACCTACAGTTCTGACAAGGAAAAGATTGAGATTATCGAAGAAAAAATTTCAAATCTTTCATCTATGAGTGATGGAATTGATTCCAGAATCCAGGAGCTTTCTGACATGAATGCAGAGATAAAGACTATGCGTTCAAGTGTAAAGAAGTTCCAGGAAAACATTACTTCAATGCAGAATAAGTTTGACAAGATTGAAGCAAAGAGTGAGTCCATTGATCGTGTTTCAGAGTCCGTTGATCATTCCTTTGAGGATATTACTTCCCTTGAAAACAGATTGAAGCAGTGCGGTGACAAGATTCATGAATTTGAGGTTGCCCATGAAAAGTTCAATGCTGTCATGATGAACAATGGTTCCATCAATGAGGCTGTGGACAAGCTTACTTCTCTTGAGTCATTGATTAATTCAACTGATGAAAAAATCAAGAAACTCAATGAATCAAAGAAGGGTATTCAGGAAAGTGAAAAGCGTCTTCATGAACTTTATGGAAATATAGATGAAAGGATGAAGCTTCTTCATGACATAACAAAGGAAGAGACTTCAAAGAAGGGTGGGTCTTCACCTGCATCAAAGCATATATCTCCTTCAATGAAGCAGACTATCCATAAGCTTAGAAAGGAAGGATGGTCTGTCAAGGAAATTGCATCAAGACTCAAGCTTGAGGAAAACCTTGTTGAGGCTATTCTTGAGTTTGGTGATGACGGCGAGTAAGAAGGCAAACGCAGTAGGCTTTAACGGCAAGACCCTGGCCTACTGAGTCAAGCTTTTCGTTTGTTTTTGCTTTTACAAAGACTCTTTCCTTTTCACATTGAAGAATTCCTGCTATGGATTCAATTACCTTGTTTCTCCATGGCAGGAATTTTGGTTTCTCCATTTCAAGAACACAGTCAAGGTTATTAAGTTCCCAGCCTTCTTTTTTTACATCATCCCAGATTTTTTTCAAAAGCAGGGCTGAGTCTGCATCCTTCCATTGCGGGCTTTCTGGAGGAAAATATGATCCAATGTCTCCCAGGCCTGCAGCACCAAGCAATGCATCGCTGATTGAGTGGAGAAGAACATCTGCATCTGAATGACCAAGGCATCCCTTGTCAGAAGGAATTTCAACTCCTCCGAGAATAAGCCTTCTGCCTTCAATCAGTTTGTGCAGATCAGTTCCCATGCCAATCTTTGTCTGTTCCATTTTGTATTCTCCCCTTTCCCCAATAATGTCGCTGGCAAAGGTAATTTTCTTGTTGATGATGTCTCCCTCAACTACATGTACTTTCTGTCCGCCTGTAATTTCCGGAAATGAATCCCAGATTTCCGTGTCATCGGTGCATTCCAGTTTCTTTTCCATGGCTTTCTTGTGGCATTTTATGAGTATGTCCAGATCAAAACCCTGCGGTGTCTGGACGGCTGCAAGCATTTTTCTCTGCAGATGCCTTGCAATGTTGTTGTTTTCATCAATTTCTTTTTGTGTGTCCACAGGTCCAATGGCTGGAACTGAAGCCTTGTACAGTAGGGCAGCTTCATGGGTTTTACGGATTATTTTTTCTGTTACAAAGGGGCGTGCCCCATCATGAATCAGGACTAGGGCATTGTCGCCGAGTGTTTTCCTTGCTGCAAGAAGTCCGTTGAGCACAGATTCCTGCCTGGTTTTTCCTCCGCTGGTGAACACAAGCTTTGTTTTACCTAAAATACTCTGAAAGTCCTTGTCGGCGTAGAGAGCTTCTTTTGCTTCTTTTTCCTGATTTTGCGGGATTGTTATTACAAGAACATCAACATGAAGTGTCTTTAAAAAAATAATTGCAGCCTGGGAAAGGACAGTTCCTTTTCCAAGTTGCAGGTATTCTTTTTTTTTGCCCAGACCCATTCGTGTGGATGAGCCTGCGGCAGTTATGATTATTGCGTTCTTTTTCGATGGATTAATCTTCATCGTCATCGTCGTCATCGTCGGATTCCTTGTCTGAAGCGTCAACATCTGCAAACTCGTCTTCGTCTTCATCCTCGTCTTCCTGGTATGACTGTTTCTTTTCAATCTTTAGTCCAAGTGGTTCCAGCTTTGCATGTAGCATTGCTTCAACTTCGCTTGTTGAGATTCCCATGGCTTCTGCAATCTCATCTTCAAGAAGCTTTTTTGCGTTGTCGTAGAGCTTTCTTTCGAGGATTGGAAGTTCCTTTACCTTAGAACGGTGGTAAAGACAGCGGACAATTGCTGCAATGTCATTGATTGTACCTTTTTTCAAGAGGTCCAGATTCATCTGGTATCTGAGTTTCCAGTCAGATGTTGGAGGCTCAAAGTCATCGCTGATGGATTCAAGAGCCTTCTTTGCTTCTGCTGCAGAAACAATTGCGCGAATTCCAAGTGCTCCTGAGTTCATTACAGGAACCATGACATACATGTCGGAATCTTCCAGATAGATCTTGTAGTAGTAGACCATCTCACCTTTGAATTCCTTCTTGAAAATGTCTGTGATTTTTCCTACACCCTGACTAGGATATACGACTGTCTGATTCATTGAAAATTCTGTCTTTGGTTTAGCCATGAGATTATTATATCATAGAAAATCTATTTTTTCAAATTAAATCGAGAATTGATAATGGTCCGGAACTCAAAAAATCAAGTTCCGGATTGGGGTTATCTGTAAGAATATAGATCAAGTGTGCTTTCTGACCATTTTCTGCTTAGTGCAGGGTATACATCCTCAAGAAGAAGGAACTGTCCCAGGGCCTTTGAGAAGTCTCCCGTGTAGTAATAGCATTCACCAAGGTAGAAAATAGCCCTGTTTGTTACGTCCTTTGATCTGTTCTGACCGAGGAACTTTACAAGCTTTTCGCTGCATTCACCATATTTCTTTTTTATGAAAGTTGTCTTGAGAATATCAAAGAGAAGGTAGTCATCTCCGCCAGAAGGTTCAGTCATATCTTCCTCAAAAACATGGTAGTCAAGAACACATAGTTCCCTGGAATTCCTTTTTTCCTTGAGAAGGTCCTTCACCTGTGTCTTTGCCTTGTCACTTATTGTTGACTGTCTTGAATCTGAATTTCCGAGAATATCAACATACGGAAGTGGCCGCTCCCTCATTTTGTTTTCATAGGTCTTTTTTTGTTCTTCCTTTTTTTCCGGAATGATCCTTGCCGTTCTTTTTTTGATTTCTGCTTTTGCACCGAAAACAGTTGCATTTACGCCCGGAAGCACGAGGCTTACTCTTTTTGTTGCTTCATCATCTTTTACGCAATCAAGTTCCTCATCGTAATAGAGGTTTTCTTCCTGTGCTTCTGAACTGTTTTCTGATATAAGGGAAATTACTGCGTAATAGTATTCCTGGTTTGTTGTTACTTTGTCTGAGTATGAGACTGTTCCATGGGGAAGTTTTGCCAGGAGTCTGGCATTTTCCAGGTCCTTTATGTCAGTGATTGGCCTTGTGTTTCTGTATATTTCAACTGAGTTGATTTTGTACCCGGCAGTGCTGGCCGGCATGATCCATGAAACTGAAATTTCTGACGTTGAGGCAGAAGAAAATGCATTGATTCCAGTAACTATAAGATTTCTTGATTGAGCGAAGGATGATGCACCTGTAACTGCAAGAAAAATGAATATGGCCAATTTATTTATTATGCTGAATCTTTTCATGCCTATATTTTCTAATAAAAACAAAATTTTGGCAAGAAAATAGTCAATTTGACATTGTTTCTTCTTTAATTTATCCTATACACTATATTATGTTTGTTTCAGTTTTGATTGAACCGGGCAGTCTTGATTCCGGCAAATACCTTGTAGACATTCTTTCCAGATATGGTTTCACAAAAATCCAGAGATCCTGCTGGGAATGCATGAAAATCAATGAGCATGAACTGTCCAACCTGAAGAAGGATCTTGATAGCGTGACTGATTACTATGACAGAATCAGAATCTATCAGTTTCCACTTAAGGGACTTTTTGTAATTACGGAAATGAAGCAGAAAAAGTGGAGAAAATGCCAGTTCAGTGCTGCTGAACCAAAGGGAACCCACAGCTGATTTTTTACATCAATTTATAGAACTTAAAAAAAATAATGACGGAGAAGAAAAATGCTTGAAGATTTGAAAGAACCAGTTACAAAGCTTAAGGAAGATATCCTCGCTGTCTGGGGGCGTCTTTGACTCTGATGATATCAACAAAAAAATAGCAGAAAAAGAAGCTCTTACTCAGGAGCCAGGGTTCTGGGATGACAATGATAAGGCCACAAAGGTAATGAATGATATCAAGCTTTTGAAGGGTAGAATTGATCCGTGGAAGGAACTTATTGTTCAGGCCGAGGATATGGAAACATTGTATGAGCTTGGTATTGAAGAGCAGGATCAGAGCGTTGAGGTTGAGCTGAAGGAACTCTATGACAAGGCTAAGGCAGAATTCGATCATCAAAGCATTTTGACTTTGCTCAGTGATGAGGTAGACAAGAATGACTGCTTCCTTTCAGTGCATGCCGGTGCCGGTGGAACTGAGGCCTGTGACTGGACATTCATGCTTTCAAGAATGTATCAGAGATGGGCAGAAAGACACGGGTACAAGCTTGAAGTTCTTTCCCAGGAAGAAGCAGAAGGCGGCCTTAAATCTATCAACATGAGAATTTCCGGCCCGTATGTTTATGGATATACAAAGGGTGAGGCTGGAGTTCACAGGCTTGTAAGAATCTCTCCATTTGATGCCAATGCCCGACGCCATACATCATTTGCATCAGTTTATGTTTTTCCTGTTCTTGATGACAGCATTGAAGTTAATATTGATCAGAAGGATCTTCGTATTGATACATATCGTTCCGGTGGAAAGGGAGGGCAGCATGTTAACAAGACTGAAAGTGCCGTTCGATTCACTCATATTCCTACTGGAATCGTGGTTGCCTGTGACAGTGAGCGAAGTCAGCTTATGAATAGAGCAACAGCCATGAGCATTCTCCGTTCAAGACTTTATGAATATTACAAGGAACAAAAGGAAAAGGAAAACTCAAAGTTTGCAGGTGAAAAAAAAGATATTTCTTTTGGAAGTCAGATCCGTTCCTATGTTTTCCAGCCTTATACTATGGTTAAGGATCACCGCACGAAATACTCTGTCGGAAACATTCAGGGAGTTATGGATGGTGATATTGACGGATTCCTTGATTCATTCCTTTCGGTAAAATGGAACGGCACCCCCGTTTCTGATGATGATGACGATTTCGGAGACGATGAATAAAAGGCTTCTTGTTGGTTTGGCAGTCATGGTTTTTGCCGCATCAACTTTCTTTGGTGAAGACTGGATTCTTGCAGCGAGGAAATTTGATTTCACTCAGAAAAAGAATCACACAACTTCCGAAGAAAGTTTTCTTGAAATTCTGCCTCAGCTTATTCTTGAGCAAACTTCTTTTGGACTGACCAGAACCACTTCTAATGAAGAAATGCTGGATCGAGGTCTTTCTTCTTTGCTTACGGAAAGACAGTCTTTGTTTCTTCAGCTTTCAAAACTGGTTTCAGAAAGAGATTCCTGTGTTCTAAGGAATCTGACACCCAAAAAAATGGAAAAGCTTCTTGCAAAAAAGAACAGGGAAATTGAAGAGGTTGAAAAACAAATAAGGGATAATCTTGAAAAGACTCAAATCCTTGTTGATCAGTACAATGAAAGAACCGGAAATGGTTCAGAAAAAAAGGATTCAATAATATTCAGCCCGTTCAGGAAAATATTTTCTCACAAGGAAGATGTTGTTCTTGAGGAAACAAGAAATGAATCTGTAAAATTCTATTGTGATGATATTTCCCAGCTGTATGTTCCTTCTTCAGAAATCGAATCCTGTCCGACTGATTCCATCGAAATTGAAAATGATTGCGTTGAGAAAAAAATAAATGCAGTTATTGACGGTAAGATTACTGTTCTTGGAAACTACATGTCTGTGTCATGTTCCCTTTATGTAATGCCAGGAAAGAAACTTGCTGGCTGTGTTACTGAAGTCGGTAATGTGAAGGACATGATTTCCATAGCACGTAATATTGCCAGATACTTGTCTCCAGTCATAACAAACAATCTGCCTGTGTCTTTGAAATTTGTTCTTGGTCCTGAAGAATGCAAAAAAGATACAACTCTTGTTCTAGATGGAATCGCCTATAATCCAGTACCTGATGAGGTTGTTGTTCATACCGGAAAGCATACTATTAAATTTGACATGGAAGGCTATTTGACAAAATCTGTCGAATACGAGTTTTCAGGTTCATCGTCCTATGAAGTAAAGGTTGAAATGGAAAAATATAATCCCATCAACGTGGATCTTGTTCTTTCTGATCCAATTCCCGGAACACTTTTTCTTGGATCAGATATTGTCTTTGAAACCGGATATGGCATTTCAAAGGGATCTGCAAGTGTTGATGGAAATTCTGCAATTGGTGTGTTTCAGTCACTGGAACATACGGTTGTCAAAAAGGAAAAGGAAGTCAAGAATGAGGATGGCACTGTCACAACTGAAATTGTTGAGGAAGAAGGTGAACCACTTACATTCTTTTACTATATCCCGGAAAATCTGCAGAAAGAAAATGCATCACTTCTTGTCAAGGGAAAACCCATGGACCGTGCTTCCTATATTGACAAGCGAAGAATATGGAGTTACAGGGCCTATACGCTTTTTGTGATTTCAATGCCATTTACCTTGTTTTCCATTGCAAAAAGAAATTCATGTGTTGTTGCTTACAATGAAAGGTATATAGATAATGTTGATGAAATCAATGAATGGACAAAGGTAAAGAATATTTGCATGGGTATTTCAGCTGCAACATTTGTGTTTTTTGCTGTTGAGCTTGGACGCTATCTTCATGCGGCAAGTTCAGTTCTTCCAGAAAATGCTGTCAAGGCAAAACCTCGTGACATTGAAAAATCCCGGGATAAAACCTATAGTTTGTTTGAAAATCCTGATGAAAAAAAAGATGATACTGAACAATCAGAAAATAAATAAGATAGTTGAAAGGGGAACAGAATGGCAAAACTTTTATTTTCGGAAAAACTAAAGAAACTTTTTACCGGTGCCACATCACAGAGCGAGGAATTTTTTGAGGATTTGACGGATGCTTTGATTGAGGGTGATGTTGGTGCAAAGAATGCCGTTGAAATTGTTGATGAACTTGAAAAGAAATGTCGCAGTGAAAAAATTACGGATTCCGGGGAAATAACTAAAATCCTTGAGTCAATGATTCTTCCGTATGTAAAGTCCATAGACTTGAAGATTGAAAAAAACAAAACAAATGTTTTCATGATTCTTGGTGTGAATGGAGTTGGGAAAACAACCAGTGTGGCAAAAATGGCCAAGTTGTATTCAGATGCAGGTGAGAAGGTAATTATGGCTGCTTCCGATACTTTCCGTGCAGCTGCCGTAGACCAGATTTCCATGCATGGTGAAAAACTTGGAATAAGAGTTGTCAGGCATCAGATGGGAAGTGATCCTTCTGCCGTTGTTTTTGATGCTGCTCAGGCTTGTGATGCAAATGGCGGTGGGCTGGTTTTGTGTGATACTGCAGGAAGACTTCACAACAAGGAAAACCTGGTGAATGAGCTTAAGAAAATCGACAGAATTGCAAAATCAAAGGCCAGTGAAGGATGCTACAAAAAAATCCTTGTTATTGATGCAACTACAGGTCAGAATGCCGTTCGTCAAGCAGAAGTGTTCAATGAGGCAGTTGGTGTTGATGCTCTAGTGCTTACAAAATATGACTCAACGGCAAAGGGTGGTGAGCTTTTTACCATTGGAAAGAATCTTGGAATTCCAGTTGCCTTTGTTTGTACAGGCGAAAAGTATCCGGATATTCAGGCCTTTGATTCCAGAAAATATGTTGGAGAATTCCTGGGACTTTAGATTATGGACATGGTCACTGCTTCTATGTGCCTGTATCTGCTTTTCCCAATTGTTAATGAAAGGCAGAATCAGTATGCAACCTTGCTCAAGAGAACACCTCAGACAGATTCAGAATTTGTGATGCAGAAATTGTCCCTGGAAAAATTCATTGGCCTTGGAAATACAGATGAAAAACTTTCGCTTGAATATGTTCCTGACACCCTTAATGAATTCCAGGAAGGACAGGAAGAAGATTATGGTCCGGCTGTTCATTATAAAAACAGCATGGAACGTCTTTCATATTTTTCGAAGGGAACTCTTGGTTTTTCAGTTTCCAGTGCCATGAATCAGAATGAATCTTATTCGACAGTAATTAACAATGACACTGTTACAAGAACAAAGTATGACAGTAAATACCGTGTTTCTGAAAAAATTGTAATGTCAAATGGAAAGGATCTTTCTTCCGTAAAAATGATGTCCAGGCAGATCTGGAAATATGAACCAATGATTTCATGCATCGAGGATGATTTTGATGAAAAGAAATCTGTTTCATATTTATATGACAAGAGCTCATATCCTTCACTGGTGACATTTTATGATCTGGAACTTGAGGAAGATGGCTCAGAAAAAAATCGTATCAAAACAAGAACCGTTTCCTACTCCTATGATGCTGAAAACAGAATCCTGGAAGAGTCTGAAGATTTGTTTCGTTCCCGAAGAAAAGTGTATTCAAAAAAGAATGTCTACAGCTATGCAAAGAATCTTTCAGTACCTGATACTGAATTTTATGAGGATGGCAGCCTGCGAATGAAAATAGAATATTCAAGTGATGAGTCATGGATTCAGACATTGTATTTTCAGGAAGGTTTTGTTGTTCGAGAAACCTATGAAGATGGTGAGTTGATTGATGAGAAAATTGAACGGAGAAAATAGAGTGATCCGAAAAGCTTCTTCAGTTTCAGGTGATAATTGTTGCTCAAGGAATACCGGCAGTTTTTTTTCAGGTTCTTTGAAACAGCACTGGATACTGTTTGTTGCAAGAAGAATTTCCAGGTTTGATGGAAATCATTTTAAGAATTCCACATCCCGTCTTGCTTCATTGGGTGTCTTGTTTGGTGTTATGGCATTGATTATTACTCTCAGTGTTATGAACGGGTTTCAAATGACTTTTATTGATTCAATTCTGGAACTAAGTTCATATCATGTTCAGGTTGAAGGGGTTGAACAGTTTCAATGTGACTTGAAAAATGTTAAGGCCGTAGTTCCTTTTTATGAGGCTCAGGGTCTTATGGCTGGAACAGGTTCTTCTCAAAGTGGAGCCATAGTTCGTGCTGTTCCTCATAATGTTATGGAATTGGATGAAGGTTTTCGAAAGGAAATGAAGATTGTCTCCGGATCATTTGATTTGACTGAAGACGATTCAATTGTTATTGGAAATGGTTTGGCCCGGTCTCTTGGACTTAGAAAGGGAAGTGTTGTTGATATTGTTGCACTCAGCGGATCTTCGGAAACTGCAATGCTTTCAGAAAACAGAAAATTCACGGTCAGGGGAATTTTCTATTCAGGATACTCTGGCCTTAATTCAACCTATGCCTTTATTCGCCTGAGTGATGGTGAAAAATATTTTGGAAAGAATGCTCCTCTTCGCTGGGGATTGAAGATTGATTCACCGGCAAAAGACAGTGCTGTTGTTTCTTTCTTAAAAAATCAATATACGCAAGCAAAGATTACTTCATGGAAGGAATATAACCGAAGTTTTTTTGGAACATTAAGAATTGAAAAAAACATGCTTTTTCTTCTTGTCTTCATGATTTTTATTGTTGTTGCAGTTAATATCCATAACTCCATGAAGAAGCTTGTTTTTGAGCGCAAGGATGAAATTGCCATGATGAGTGTTTTTGGTGGTCGTCCAGGTCAGGTTCAGATGGTTTTTGTTTCCAAGGGTGCAATCACTGGTCTTGCTGGTGCTGTTCCCGGTCTTATTCTTGGAATTCTTGTTTCTAGGAATATGAAACTTGTTTTTTCTGTTCTTGCAAAGATTCAGTATTTTTTTGAATTTGCCGCTGCAAGAATATTTTCTCCGGAAAATGCATTCATGGTTTCAGAAAATCCCATGTTTGCCGTGTATGGATCAATTCCTGCAAGAATGATTCCCGGAGAGGTTTTTGTTATTTTTCTTTTTGGTGTCTTGTCTTCATTGTTTGCATCATTGTTTGCAAGCAGAAACATTTTGAAAATGACTGTTACGGAGATACTTAGAAATGAGTAAGATTGATTATATTCTTGAAGTTAAAAATCTGGAAAAGAAATATGAACTTTCAAGCGAAACTCTCGTAGTTTTTTCAGGTCTTAACCTGTGTGTGAAAGAAGGTGAGAAATGCGTTATCATCGGGCGAAGCGGAAGCGGTAAGTCAACCCTGCTGAATATAATCGGCGGCCTTGATTCCAGTTCACGCGGTGATGTTCTCATAGATGGCAATAATCTTAATCTTATGAAAGAAAAGGATCTTGCTGAGTTCAGGAAAAATGATCTGGGTTTTGTGTTCCAGTTTCATCATTTGCTAAAGGATTTTACTGCCCTTGAAAATGTTTTTCTGCCTGCAATCATGGCTGGTCATTCAAAAAAGACTGCTGAAAACAGGGCAAGAATCCTTCTTGAAGAAGTAGGCCTTGCAGATCGCATGAATCATTTGCCATCGGAACTTTCTGGCGGTGAAAGACAGCGTGTTGCAGTTGCAAGGAGTCTTGTTAATGATCCCAAAATCATTCTTGCTGATGAACCTACCGGTAACCTGGATCCTGCAAATGCAAATGTAATTGGAGACATGCTTTTTTCATTGTCTGAAACACATAGAAAGACTCTGGTGCTTGTTACCCATGACATGAAACTTGCTTCAAGGGGCAGCAGGGTCTATTCTCTTGAAAACGGAAAGCTTTCGGAGGCATCTGTTTGAAAATCTATTCAAGCTTTTTATATGCCAGAAAACTCATGTTTTCTTCAGGAAATTTTTTCTCCAATAAAAATACCCTTGGAAAAAAATCTCTCATGGGTGCTGTTCTTTGCATTGGGTTGAGCCTTGTTCCTCTTGTTGCAATACTTTCAGTTTCAAATTCAATGATAAGCGGAATGACTTCCAGAATAATTCAGCTTTCGTCCCATCACATTCAGGTTTCTGTTTCCAGAGACAGTATTTATTCCATGTCTGCCCAGTTGCTTCAAAAAGGAGCTTTGCGTCTTGAGTCAATTGATGGAGTCAGAAAGAGTTATGGTGAAGTTCAGTCCAATGCCCTTGCTGTTGCAAATAGTTTCAGAAGTGGTGCTGTTGTGAGGGGTGTTGATAAAAACATTTTTTCTTCTGACGGAAGTTTTTCTTCTTTGTTCAAAGTAGTAGAGGGTACCACAAGTCTTGATGAAAAAAAATCCTGTGTTCTCGGACAAAAAATTGCCAAAGACCTTAAGCTTCATGCCGGAGATACAGTACGAATTGTTACCGTTCAGAAAAATGAATCATCTGTTACGCCGAGAGTTGCTTCATTCAAGGTTTCTGGAATTGTTTCAAGCGGATATCAGGAACTTGATGCGCTTTGGTTTTTCATTTCTGTGGAAGATGCCTTTGAATGTCTTTCTTCATCATCTGTCAGGTGTATTATTGGCCTTGATGTGAATTCTCCTTTTTCTTCTGATTTTTACCTTGTGACCAGAAAGGTGTCCTCTTTTTTGTTCGGGGATGAGAATTTTGCCGACTCCTATGCTTTAGGCTGGAATGATGTTAATGTTTCTGAGTTTGAGAATTTTGCATCAACTAAGGCTCTTCTTCTGGTTGTTACATTGCTCATTCTTCTTGTTGCAAGCATAAATATTTCTTCTGCACTTATTATGATTGTTCTTGAACGAAAGAGTGAAATTGCGATTCTTAAGAGCATGGGTCAAACTTCCGGTGGAATAGTTCTTTCCTTTTTGATTTCAGGTTTTTTTGCAGGACTAGGTGGTGTCGTCTTTGGAATTCCATGTGGACTTTTGTGTTCTGTTTTCGTGAATGAAATAATTCTTGCCATTGAATGGGTTGTTAATCTGTTTTATTATGCAAAGTCATTTTTTACATCATCTGTCCCATCTTCTTTCCATTTGCTGGATCCTGCATATTATCTTCAGGATATAACTGTTGAAATCCCATGGACTGAAATTATTTTTATCATGTTTGGAACACTGATTCTTTCTGTTCTTGTTTCAATTGTTCCAGCCATAAGGGCCGGCAGAGAAAAAATTGTTGATACTTTGCGGAAATCCTGATTTGTGCTATAAATTTAGTGTTAAGGTTTATTTGTGGAGTATTAAGTTATGGTATGTGATTTTTGCCATGAAAGGGAAGCTGTCATATTCATGGAACAGGTGTCAGGTGTGGGGCAGAAACGGAAGATCAGCATGTGTCTTGAGTGTGCCATGGAAAGAGGAATTTCACCTGATCCAAAAAGCATAGAATCCTCCATTGGAGACTTGTTCAGGGAATTATCAGACATATCATTAAAAATCAAGGAAAAGGAAAACAAGCTTTGTCCAGTTTGCGGCACATCTTTGGGAAGTATTTTCAAGAAAGGGTATGCCGGTTGTCCTGAATGTTATGCAATTTTCAAGGATGACATCAAGAAAATCCTTGAGCGTCAGGGCGTAACTGAAAGTTTTTCCGGATCCATGCCGCAAAGACTTTCAACATTCAGATCTGTACTTACAGACAGAATAATGCTTCAGAATAAGTTGAATGCTGCTGTTGAGGATGAAAACTACGAAAAGGCAGCCATGTACAGGGATTATCTTAAGGCTCTGGAAAAGAAAGCAGTTTCTGGTTCAGATGAAATCATGGGGGACTAGGCGGGATGAAAAAGAAATCTCAGCAGAATGCATCTCCAGATTCATGGTACGCACTTGAAGGCAAGAATCAGGATGTGGTTCTTTCTACACGGGCTTCTCTTGTAAGAAATCTGGCAAATTTTCCATTCCCCTCAATTCTTGATGAAAATGAAAGCGAGCGAATTCAGTCTATTGCATTTGATGCATTTACATTTCTTCCTGATGCACAGGATTTTCACACTATTTCAGTTGATAAGCTTGATGAAACTGGATTGAGAATCATGAAGGAACGGGGAGTTCTTCTTCCGCAGTATGAGGGGAAGAAAGCAGGAATCATTCTCAGAAATGACGGTAAGATTTCCTGCTCGGTAAATACTTATGACCATCTTCTTTTGTCATCATTTAATTCAGGATCTGCCATTGATGAAGCTGCAAAATCTGTATATGACCTGGACCATGAGCTGCAGGGGCATGTTCAGTTTGCTGCCAGCTATGATTTTGGATACCTTTCCTCTTCAATCCTGACATCTGGAACAGGACTTTTGCTTGGTGCCAAATTTCATTTGCCTGCAATTTCCATGCTGGATAGGCTTTCAGAAACCATAAGAAATGATTGTTCATCCGCATATAATTTTACTGCATGTTATGGTGCTGGTGGCGGCGACAGTGTTTCGGGAGTTGCCGGTTCTGGGACTTCCCTGGGGGCATATTATCTTGTGACTACCTTGACCTGTGCCGGTGGAAATGAACTTGAACAGATTTCTTCAATGAAGGAAATTATCGACAAAATCATAAAGGATGAGCGTCTTGCCAGAAAGGAATGCAAGAGCCTGCATCTTACTAAAATCAAGAACTATGCATCAAGGGCTGTTGCACTGGCAAGATCCAGCTATTTTGTTTCTCTTCGCGAATCCATTGATATTATTGGTGGCGTGAAGTTTGGTTATGATATGGGTGTAATTTCCGGAATAGATGATCAGGTTCTTCACTGCCTTTTGTACAGGGTTCAGGAAGGACATCTGGAATATCTGCTTGCCAATGGCAATTTTAAGTTTGAGAAGGATATTCTTGATAACAAAGATTTGAAAATCAGAAGACTCAGATCGCTTATTCTTCAGGAAGCCTTTGAAAAAATCAGTCAGTAGGAATGGGAGATATAAACTATGTATGATAACTATTCACCGAGAGCCAGACGTTTGTTGATTGCATTGTCTCAGGATGAGGCTTATTATCTTGGAAGCAATACTGTTGAGGTTGAGCATATTATACTGGCTCTCCTGAAGTCTGCTGATGGACTTGGATATCTTGTCCTGCAGAGCCTTCATATTAATGTGCTCACATTGCAGCTGGCTATTGAACAGTCAATTCCATCCCGCAGTGTCCAGACTGTGTTGAAGACAACTCCATTTTCTGAACGAACCAATAAATTTCTTGAGCGCTCGGAAAACTGGTCAAGGGTTCTGGGACATTCCTATGTTGGAACTGAGCATCTTCTCTTGTCTGCTGTGACAGAAGAAAATTCTCTTATGAATGCTTATTTCAAGAAAGCTGGAATCAGTGCTGATTCTGTAAAGAAGACTGTTGCTGAAATTCAGAAAAAGATTCCCTCTTCTTACAACACTCAGTCTGAAAATCAGTCATCTTCGTCAAGATCAAATGAAGATCCTGTTCCATTCATGTCGGACGGTAGAATCCAGCAGAAGAAATCAAACCAGAAAAACACAAGTCTTTTGTCCCAGTTTTCCAGGGATCTTACTCTTGAAGCTCGCAATGAAAAAATGGATCCTGTCATTGGTCGCGACAAGGAAGTTGCCGTCATGGTTAGAACCTTGTGCAGGAGAACAAAAAATAATCCAGTACTGGTTGGTGAGCCTGGTGTTGGAAAAACTGCAATTGTTGAGGGGCTTGCCCAGAGAATCTCCAGGGGAAATGTTCCGCGAGATCTTCTTGAAAAACGAATCCTTCAGCTTGATCTTGCAGCAATGATCGCGGGAACGAAATATCGCGGTGAATTTGAAGAGAGACTCAAGAAAGTCATGAAGGAAGTCAGCGAGGAAAAAAACATCATCCTGTTTGTTGATGAGCTTCATACAATTATTGGTGCAGGTGGTCCTGAAGGATCAATGGATGCAAGCAATATGATTAAGCCTGCCTTGAGTCGCGGTGAACTTCAGATGATAGGAGCCACTACATCAAAGGAATATAGAAAATATTTTGAAAAGGATTCTGCGCTTGTAAGAAGATTCCAGGTTGTTCGCGTTGAGGAACCTGATGAAAAGGAAGCTGAGAGAATTCTTTTCGGAGTAAAAAAATATTATGAGGATTTCCACAATGTTGTTTATGATGATGACGTTATTCCATTGATAGTTAAGTATTCCAAAAGATATATTTCCGAGAGATGTCTTCCAGATAAGGCTATTGATATTCTTGATGAAGCGGGATCTGCAAAAAAGATTTCTGGTGATGAAAGACCAAGTGAACTTGACAGGCTTGAGGCTGATTATGAAAAGTTCTCAAAGGAAAAGGGAGAGCTTGTCGCAATTCAGGAATATGAAAAGGCTGCTTTTGTCAGGGATCAGGTTAACGACTTGAGAAACAGAATCGATGAGCTTAACCGCAAGTGGAAGAATTCTCCCCGTGAATCAAGACGTCATGTTACTGTGGCTGATGCATGTGAAATACTGTCTTCTATGACTGGAATTGATGTTTCAAAGCTTGATGACACAAGCAGTGTTCGTCTTCTTGATATGGAGAATGCACTTCACAGGGAAGTCATTGGTCAGGATGAAGCTGTCAGGCTTATTTCAAGTGCTGTCAGAAGAAATCGCGCAGGAGTGTCATCACCAAAACGCCCTATGGGTTCCTTTATATTCCTTGGTCCAACTGGTGTAGGAAAAACTCAGCTTGCAAAGGCACTGGCAAAATTTCTCTTTGGCAGTGAAGAGGCCCTCATAAGAGTTGATATGAGTGACTACATGGAAAAACAGAATGCCTCAAGGCTTGTTGGTGCTCCTCCAGGATATGTGGGCTACGAGGAAGGTGGAATCTTGACTGAGGCTGTCAGACAGCATCCATATTCTGTTGTTCTTCTTGATGAAATTGAAAAGGCACATCATGATATTTTCAATCTGCTTCTTCAGGTGCTTGAAGAGGGTGAACTCAAGGATAATCTTGACCACACTGTAAGTTTCAGAAATTGTCTTGTTATAATGACCAGCAATGCAGGTGCAAGACAGATTACTGCAGAATCACGGCTTGGCTTTTCGACTCTTGGTGATGGCGTTCTTCCTTATGATGAAATTAAGGCCAGTGCCACAGAAGAACTCAAGAGAATTATGGCTCCCGAACTCATAAACAGAATTGACGACATCATTGTATTTGATGCATTGAACCATGAACAGATTGGTGCCATTCTTGACATTCAGCTGGGTGAGCTTGAAGATAGACTTTCTGAAAAGAATATTGTTCTACAGGTTAGGGATGCTGCAAGAAATTATCTCATTGAAAACGGCTATGATCCGTCAATGGGTGCTCGTCCAATGCGCCGTTTGATTCAGAGAGAAATTGAAGATCAGATGGCAAATCTTATTCTTGCAAAACCTGAAAGCTATGGTGCTGAGAAAAAGACTTTTGTTCTTGACTGTGTTGATGAAAAACTTGTCGTAAAGGAAAAAAAATCTAGAACCAGAAAAAATGAATTGAGTCTTTCTGAATGCAATCACCATGACTGATCAGAAACCTGTACCTGAGCATTTTTTTTCGTGGGTTGCCAAGGTACAGGTTCCAGTCATTTTTTTATTGAATAGATTTATGCATTAAATGTTTATCGGTGATTCTCTTGACAAAAGAATTTCAATTTGATAGATTGGCTATGACAGTTTAATGATTAATTTTGTTGGGCCTCAAAAAAGGCTCTTTTTTTTTGGTACATTGGGGTAAATCTTGGATTACACTTCATTAAAATCTATTCCTTATTACACAGAGTGTTCATCTGTTCTTGAGCCTCTTGACCTTCGCCTTGTTGAACTTCAGGTTGTTCCTCAGCATGGTGCTGTTAAGGTTACTTGTGTTATTTCCAGCGCCGACTGCAAGAAGAATGTGGGCGTTGCTGATTGTTCTAAAGCTCATAAGGCACTTCAGCCTAAGCTTCTTTCATTGCTAAATAAAACAGAAGATGATCTTTCCATGGAGGTGTGTTCTCCGGGAATCGAGCGTAATCTAAAGAATGCATGTGAATTTGAAATTTTCACGGGACATGAAATTCGAGTGTGGAGCAGGGAAGCCGGTGAGTGGATTTCTGGTGTAATAAAGGCATCCACAGAAACTGAAGTAGTTTTGGAAACAGAAGGTGGCAGTGAAAAAACTGTTGCCTATAATGATATTGCTAAGGCAAAATTTATACACTTATAAGGGGGGCTTGATATGTCAGAAATGGCAGATGCAATCCGAGCACTTTCTGCAGAAAAGGGAATTGACGAGGATTCAATCAGGCAGACAATCGAAAGAATGATTACTGCCACTTATCAGAAATCTTTTGGTAAGGGGTACACAAACTGTATCGTTACTTTCTCAGATGACATGACAGACGTAAAGATCTATTCACGCAAGACTGTTGTTGACGGTGTTTATGATCCTGTGGTTGAAATTGAACTTGAAGAAGCAAAGCAGCTTACACCTGAGGCAGAAATTGGTGATGAACTGGACATTCTTCTTGATCCAAAAAAGGATTTCTCTCGTGGTGCCGTTTCTGTTGGTAAGCAGGATGCTCACAAGAATCTCAATGAGAATTCCAGAAATAAGCTTCTTGAAGAATATAAGAATAAGATTGGTGAAATCATTATTGGTTATTACCAGCGTGAATATAAGGGAAACATTTTTGTTGATCTTGGAAAAATTGAAGGTGTGCTTCCTGTAAAGTATCAAAGCCCTCGCGAGACTTATGAAAAGAATGACCGTATCAAGGCTCTCATTAAGGATGTAAAGAAGGGTGGATCTGGAATCCAGCTTGTTTTGAGCCGCACTGATGAAGATTTCGTAAGAAGCATTCTTGAACTTGAAGTTCCTGAAATTGCAGACAATACAATTGTTGTAAAGAGCATTTCACGTGAAGCCGGATACAGAACAAAGATCGCAGTTTATTCCAACAAGATGGATGTTGATCCTGTTGGTGCCTGTGTTGGTCTCAAGGGTGTGCGCATCACAAATGTTATCCGTGAACTTGAGGGTGAAAAAATTGATGTCCTTCGCTATGACGAGGATCCTCATGTGTTCATTAAGAACGCTCTCTCACCTGCAGAAGTCAAGCGCGTTATAATCAAGGATTCTGAAAAACGCGAGGCACTTGCAGTTGTTTCTGAAGAAAACTTCTCAATTGCAATCGGAAAGATGGGACAGAATGTTCGTCTTGCAAACAAGCTTTGTGACTGGCTCATTGACGTAAAGACAGAAAATCAGCTTACAGATGAAGATCTGGTTGAAAATGATACAAGACGTGCAGCAGAAGAGTTGTTCTCTACTCAGGAAACTGTTGAGGAAATCACTCTTATTTCACAGCTTCCTGGACTTGATCCGGCTGTTGTTGAAGCAATTAAGGCTGCTGGATTTGATGAAATTGAAAGCTTTATTGATGCATATGACAATGGATCCCTTGATTTACTTGAAGGTGTTTCGAAAGAACAGATTGAGAATGTTAACAGTGTTCTCAATGAATATGTAGAAATTGAAGATGAAGAACCTGAAGTTTCAGAAGATGAGGCGTCAGAAGAAGAGGAATATTTCTGTCCTGAATGTAATACAAGAATTACAGCAGACATGACTAAGTGTCCTCATTGTGGAGTAGAAATTTCTTTCGAAGAGGAATAAGGAAATAAGACAGTATGGCAGATGAATCAGAGAAAAAAACTGGATTTGTGTTGAACAAGCAGGCTAAGACAACTGACTCTCAGGGAGCATCATCGTCGGTAGTTGCAAAGAAAAAGGTAGTAATCAAGAGAAAGGTGGTTGCTCCTGCAGCTGGTGGTGCAGACAAGAAAGACCAGAGAAAAGTTGTGCGAGTGGTTTCCAAGAAAACTACGGATTTACCTGCTAAGACTGAGGAAGCAAATGCTGTTGTTCCTCCTAAAGAAGAAGTTCGCAAGGAAGCTCCAGTAGAAAACAGAACAGAAGAACGCAAGAAGGTTCAGACTTTTGAATACCAGAGCGCAAGACCTAACGTTAAGGCAGGTAACTTGAGCGGTGGTGGAAGAGGTCGCAACGGTCAGGGCGGATTCAATAATCGTCGTGAAGGCTTTACTGGAGCTCAGGCTCGTGAGGGCTATCAGAATCGTGAGCGTCAGGGCGGATACAATGGCGCTTTCAACCGCAACGGTCAGGGCGGCGGCTTCAACCGTAATGGTCAGGGCGGTGGATTTAACCGCAACGGTCAGGGTGGTGGATTCAATCGCAACGGTCAGGGCGGCGGCTTCAACCGCAATGGTCAGGGCGGCGGATTCAGCGGTGTTTCAAGACCTTCATTTGGCGGAAACAGAGGAGGTGGATTTGTGCCTCCTGCATCTGCAATTCCTTCAAAGACAGCTCCTGCAAAGAAGCAGTTCAAGGGCAAGAAGCAGGTATACAATAACCGCAAAGACAAAGAAGAAATGTTCGATGAAGAAGAACTTTATCAGAACAAGAAAAAGGATATTACTCCAGCAAGTGCAGTCCCAGAAAAAATTGAGATCATGGAAACAATCTCAGTTTCTGATCTTGCAAAGAAGATGAACCTGAAGGCAAGTGAAATTATTGGAAAGCTTATGTCTATGGGTATGATGGTTACTATCAACCAGTCAATTGACTCTGACACAGCTACAATTCTTGCCTCGGAATACAATTGTGAGGTTAAGCTTGTAAGTCTTTATGATGAGACTGTTATTGAAAGCGATAAGGGAACTGAAGAAGGCGAGATGGTTCGTCCACCTATCGTTACTGTAATGGGTCACGTTGACCATGGTAAGACAAAAACTTTGGATGCTATTCGTAATGCCGACGTTGCTGGCGGTGAAGCCGGTGGTATTACTCAGAAAATTGGTGCCTACATGGTTCACACTCAACGTGGAGACATTACATTCCTTGATACTCCAGGTCATGAAGCATTCTCCATGATGCGCTCTCGTGGTGCTCAGATTACTGACATTGTTGTTCTGGTTGTTGCCGCAGATGATGGTGTCATGCCACAGACAATTGAGGCTATTGACCATGCAAAGGCTGCTAAGGTTCCTATCATTGTTGCTGTAAACAAGTGTGATAAGCCAGAAGCAAATGCAGACAATGTTATGACACAGCTTTCTTCTTATGATCTTACTCCAGAAGAATGGGGTGGAAGCACTCAGTATGTTAAGATTTCTGCATTGAAGAGACAGGGAATTGATGACCTTCTTGAAGCTATTCTTAACGAAGCAGAAATGCTTGAACTTAAGGCTCATTATGACTGTCGTGCTGAAGGTAAGGTTATTGAAAGCCGTACTGACCAGGGACGTGGTGTTGTGGCTTCCGTTGTCATTGAACGCGGTACTCTCAAGATTGGAGATCCTCTTGTTGCAGGTATTTATTCAGGTCGTGTTCGTGCTCTCTTTGATGACAAGGGACACAAGATTCAGAGTGCAGGACCTTCTACACCAGTTGAAGTTCTTGGTCTTGAATCAATGCCTAATGCCGGAGATCCGATTCAGGTTACAGAAACAGAAAAAGATGCACGTGCATTTGCTGCCAAGCGTCAGGAACTCAAGAGGTTTGAGGCTGCAAAGGCTGTAAGAAAGACAACTCTTGATACTCTTTATACTGATATTGAATCCAAGGAAATCAAGGAATTCAAGGTTATCATCAAGGCTGACCTTCAGGGATCTGCAGAAGCACTCAAGACATCTCTTGAAAAGCTTTCAACAAAGGAAATCAGGCTTTCTGTCATTCACTCAAGTGCTGGTGCCATTAACGAAAGTGATGTTACACTTGCCGCCGCTGACTCCAATGCAATCATCATTGGATTCAATGTTCGTCCTACTCCAAAGGCTAAGGCTCTTGCAGAACAGGAAAAGGTTGAAATCCGCAAGTATAATATTATCTACAAGTGTGTTGAGGAAATTCAGGCTGCCATGGAAGGTATGCTTTCTCCAGACACAAAGGAAGAAACTACTGGTACAGCAGAAATCAGGAATACATTCAAGGTTCCAAAGATTGGTGTTATTGCCGGTTGTTACATCACGGAAGGTCTTTTCAAGAAAACTTGCAGCGTAAATGTTATTCGCGATGGTGTTGTTATTCATACAGGAAAGATAGCTTCTCTCAAGCGTTTCAAGGATGATGCCAAGGAAGTTCGTGAAGGATTTGAATGTGGTATTGGTATTGAAGACTGGCAGGATCTTCGTGTCGGAGACCAGCTTGAGGCATTTGAAATCATCGAGGTTAAGCGTAAGCTTGGCAAGACTCTTGCAGAGGAACAGGCAGAAGCAGAAAAGAAGTCTGACAATGCCGGTTCTGCTGAAACTCAGGAATAGTTTTCATGGGACAGTTCAGATTACTTAGACTTGGCGAACAGCTTAGAAAGGAAATTTCCTCAATGCTTATGAAACATGAAATCAAGGATCCTAGGGTCAATGAATTTCTTTCAATAAACAAGGTTGAAGTTTCCGGAGACCTGGCTTTTGCCAAGGTGTATGTTTCTTCGTTTCTTGATGATGCATCTGTTGAACGTGGCGTTCAGGGACTCCAGAGTGCTGCAGGTTTCATTCAGTCAACTATTGCACGCAAGGTTTCAATATACCGTTTTCCAAAGTTTACCTTTGTTGCTGATTACAGTATGAAGGAAGGTTACAAGATGGTTCAGAAGCTTAATGAGCTTGAAAAAGAAACTCTTGAATGGGAAAAGAATAATCCGCAGACACAAGAGAATGACTTGGATAACTGATTTGTGATTATCTTGTTCTTGCAAATGGATGCTTGTATCTTCAGGCATCCATTTTTTTTGCCTGTGCCTTGGATCGGCTTTACATAAAATTTTCATTTCTATAGAATTGCAGTTATGAAATCAAAAGCAACGGCACCATCTGGAATCATGTTATATGCAAAGTCTTCCGGATTAACAAGTTTTTCTTCTCTATGGAGTATCAAGCATGCGCTTGGAACTGACAAGGTTGGTCACACTGGGACCCTTGACAGTTTTGCCGATGGTCTCCTTGTAGTGTTGAGCGGAAGTCTTACTCACATTGTTCCTCATATTACCGGGTTCAGAAAGACTTACCTTGCCGTTGTTTGCTTTGGTAGCGAAACAGATACACTGGATCCAACTGGTGATGTTGTCGGTAAAAAGGATCCTGTTACAAGGCAGCAGTTGGAATCGGTTCTTCCTGGTTTCACTGGTGCATTACTTCAGACTCCGCCTTTGTATTCAGCAGTTCATGTTGATGGTGTTCGCTCAAGTGATGCTGTCAGGAGTGGAAAGGAAGTTCATATTGATCCAAGACAAATTTTTGTCTACAAGAATACTCTTCTTGATTTTAAGGAAGCAACTGAAGAAGACAGACATTCCTATGCCCTGCTTGAAATAACCTGCTCCAAGGGAACTTATATCCGCTCTCTTGCCAGGGATATTGCATTGGCTCTTGGAAGTCTTGGTCATTTGAGTGCTTTGAGAAGAACAGAAGTCGGACCCTTTAAGCTTTCAGATGCAGCTTGTACTGATGGAATGGAAGAGTTCACCATTGAACGTGGAATCCTCATGGAAAAGAAATTCCAGGAAGAAAAAAAGAAGCTGCAGATTCCTCTGATTGGATCTAAAAAGAAAAAGAGAATTCCTGATTCAGAAGAAAAGATCCTTGATATCCGGAATCATTTCATGACTTTTAACAGTGAGCTTGCCTTGAAATGTGGTTTTGATGTCGATGTTATAAAACCTAATTTCATTAAGTCCTATCTTAATGGACGTCCCTTGAGCTCAAAAATGTTTGACAGACTTCATGTGAATGTTGACGAAAGATTTGCCCAGTCCAATGGCAGTACCAAAGAAATTGCCGTTTTCTTCCCGGATGGAATTTTTGCCGGCATGATACGTGTTTCAGATTCAGACAGGCTTTTCTACGGATTTGTTGTTCCGCCTCCTAAAAAAGAACTTGCTGTTTTTTCATGGGAGGATATAGTTTCAAACAGGTTTCCGGTTTCCATGCTCAAACGGGGGACTGCGATTTCCTGTGGCAGTTTTGAGGCTATCCATTGCGGTCATCTGGAAATAATTGACTTCCTTAAGACCAGGTCAGAGTTTGCGTGTGGAGTTGTTACCTTCTCTTCAAGAATAAAAAAAGGTGCCTCACTAATGTCGTTGAAACAGCGCCTTGAAATTTTTGGTGAGCTGGGGCTTGATTTTGTAATAGTAGTTGATTTCACTGAATCTTTTTCACAGATGCAGGGAATTGATTTTGTCAGGATTCTTGTGCAAAAGTGTTCCATGAAAGTTATGGCTGAGGGACGCGATTTTACTTTCGGTGCACGAGGTGCCTGTTCTATGAGGGATCTCAAGTCCTTTTCTTCAAAATTTGGCTTTGAGGTTTATGAGTGTAATGACGTAAACTATGACGGTCAGAAAATCAGCTCCACAAGAATAAGGGATCTGGTGTCCCAGGGAAATTTTCTTCTTGTCCACAAAATGCTCAAAAGACCTTATGCCATTGATTGCAGCGGTTTGTCCTGGAAGGAAACAGATGGACGTTTTTCGTGCAATGCTCCCCAGGATTTTCTTGTGCCGGGCGCAGGGGTGTATGATGTTGTTTCTTGTTTCAGTGACAGGACGGTTCTTCATTCAGTGCTGAAAGTTGAATGCGGAAAATTTGATTTGAATCTTCCAACAGAAAACTATGCAAGAAAACTGGAGAAAATTGTCTTTCAGCAAAGTTGACTTTTGTCCAATAATCAGTAGAATTAAATATGCATAATACTGTCATTATGATTTTGCTTGGATTACAAAGCGCCACTTTTTTTCCAGGTTAAATTGAAGGCAGTAAAAAAATAATTACAAGGAGTAAGACTATGGCACTTACAAAAGAAGTATCTTCTTCAATCGTTTCTAAGTTCGGAGCAAATGCAAATGACACTGGAAACGTAAAGGTTCAGATTGCATTGCTTACTGAACGCATCAAGCAGCTTACAGCACACTGCAAGGCTTTCCCAAAGGACACAGGAGCTTCCCGTGGACTTTTGAAAGTTGTTGGTAGCCGCCGCAGCTTGTTGAAGTACATGCAGAGAACTAACCTTGAAGGTTATCGTGCTCTTATTAAGGAACTCGGTATCCGCAAGTAACTTAAGTTAAGGCAAGAAGATTCTTGTTTGAGAGTTTTCTTGCCTTTAAATTTTTGTCAGGGTGTTCGGCTGTTCAAACGAATGTCCTTCAGTCTGTGAAAATCAGCTGAGAAGAAAAATAAAGAACAAGGAAATTATTTATGGTACAGAGAGTAACTCGTAAGATCGGTGATTATGAACTGATTCTTGAAACAGGAAAAATCGGTAAGCAGGCAAACGGATGTGTTTATGCGCAGTTTGGCGGAACATCTGTTATTGCAACAGTTTGTGCTTCAAGTGAAGCAAAGGAAGGCCTTGATTTCGTTCCTGTAACAGTTGAGTACAATGAAAAATTCTATGCAGCAGGAAAGATTCCTGGTGGTTTTGTAAAGAGAGAAGGTCGTCCAAAGGAAAAGGAAATTCTTGTAAGCCGTCTTATTGACCGCCCAATGCGTCCTCTTTTTGAAAAGTCTTTCGGTCGTGAAATTCAGATCGTTCCAACATGTGTATCAGTAGATGGAATCAACCCTCCTGATATTATTGCAGTAATTGCAGCTTCAGCAGCAGTTTCTATTTCTGACATTCCATTCCATGGTCCAGTTGCAGGATGCCGTGTTGCATTCATTGACGGACAGTATGTGATTAACCCAACATATTCACAGCAGGAAAAGGCTCAGCTTGAAATCGTTGTAGCCGGAACAAAAGACGGATTTACAATGGTTGAAGGTGGTGCAAATGAAGTATCTGAAGATGTAATGCTTGGTGCTCTTGAAAAGGCTCAGGGATTCATCACGGATATGTGTCTCCTTCAGGAAGAACTGGTAAAGCTTTGTGGAAAGGAAAAGCTTCCACTTGCTCCATCAACAGTTGTTCTTGAAAATGCTGAGTCTATCAAGGCTGATGCACTTCCTCTCATGCAGGAAGCATGTTTCCAGAAAGGAAAAATGGTTCGTGGTGATGCAGTTAAGGCTGTTAAGAAGCAGATTGCAGAAAAATATGCAGAGCAGCTTGAGGATGAAACTCAGAGAAAGCTTTTTGATGCTTTGTTTGATGACATTCAGTATGATCTTTTGCGTTCTTCAATTCTTGAAAAGGGTCTTCGTATTGACGGCCGTGGAACAGAAGATATTCGTCCAATTACTTGTGAAATAAATGTTCTTCCACGTCCACACGGATCAGCACTCTTTACTCGTGGTGAAACACAGTCACTTGCAGTTACAACTTTGGGAACTGCAATGGATGAACAGGTTTATGATGATATTGAAGGTGACAGAAGCGAAAACTTTATTCTTCACTATAACTTCCCGCCATATTCTGTTGGTGAAGTAGGAAAGCTTACTACTGGTCGCCGTGAAATTGGTCATGGTTACCTTGCACGCCGCTCCCTTGCTCCAATGATTCCATCAAAGTCAGAATTCCCATACACAATTCGTGTTGTTTCTGAAATCATGGAATCTAACGGATCATCTTCGCAGGCTTCTACTTGTGGTGGATGTCTTTCACTTCTTGCAGCCGGTGTTCCAATGAAAAAGATGGTTGCTGGTATTGCCATGGGTCTTATAACAAGTGATGAAAACTACACAAAGTATGCAATTCTTTCAGATATCCTTGGTGAAGAAGACCATCTTGGTGACATGGACTTCAAGGTTGCTGGTACTCGTGACGGTATTACTGGTTTCCAGATGGATATTAAGATTGCCGGTGTTTCTATGGACATCATGAAGAAGGCTCTTGAACAGGCAAAGCGCGGAAGAAATCACATCCTCGACATTATGGAAAAGTGCATTTCAAAGCCACAGCCTGTAAGCCCTTATGCTCCAAAGATTGATACAATGAAGATTGCAGTCGATAAGATTGGTGCTCTCATTGGACCTGGCGGAAAGAATGTCAAGGCTCTTTGTGCTCAGTATGGAGTTACAATCAACACTGAGGATGATGGAACTGTAACAATCTACGGAAAGACTGGAGAAGCTACAGACAAGGCTAAGGCTGCCATCAAGGGAATCTGTGAAGATCCAGAACCAGGTGCTGTTTATCAGGGTACTGTTAAGAGAATCATGGACTTTGGTGCATTCGTTGAGATTCTTCCAGGAAAGGAAGGCCTTTGCCATATTTCAAAGCTTTCCCGCCAGAGAGTTGAAAAGGTATCTGATGTTCTCAAGGAAGGCCAGGTTATTCCTGTTAAGCTTCTTGAAGTTGACAAGATGGGACGCCTTAACCTCAGCTACATCGATGCCATCGAAAATAATTAAGTTGAATGCCTCTTGAAAAACTGGAGGCTGCCAAAACATTAATTCTGGGAATCTTCGATGCTTGAAGGTTCCCAGAATTATTATGCAAACTACTATATAATTAGAAGGTAAAAAAAAATGAAAAAGACAATTTTAACTGTTGTTTCTGTCGTACTCCTTGCACTTGTATCTACTGCATGTTCTCAAAGATCCAAGAATCCTAAGATTGGTATAATTCAGCTTGTTGAGCATCCTGCACTTGATGCTTCATACAAGGGTTTTGTTGATGGACTTAAGGAAGCTGGATATGTTGATGGCCAGAATATTGACATTGACTATGAAAATGCTCAGGGTGACCAGAGTAACTGTGTTACAATTGCAGACAAGCTTGTTTCATCAAAGTGCGATCTTATTTTTGCCATTGCAACACCTGCAGCTCAGGCAGTGGCAAACCGCACTGATTCAATTCCAATTCTTGTGACTGCAGTTACAGACCCAAAAACAGCAGGCCTCGTTATTGAAAATGACAAGCCGGGAACAAATGTAAGTGGAACTTCTGATTTGAATCCTGTTACAGCTCAGATTGGACTTATTCCAAAGATTACTCCTAATGCAAAGAAAATTGCAATGCTTTATTGTTCAAGTGAGGAGAATTCAGTTTTCCAGATTAACATGGCAAAGAAGGAATGTGACAAGCTTGGCCTTACATATCAGGATGCAACTGTATCAAATACAAATGAGATTCAGCAGGTTGTTCAGAGCCTTGTTGGAAAAGTTGATGCAATTTATGCTCCTACAGACAACATGATTGCAAGCTGCATGGCTACTGTTGCACTTGTTACCAATGAAGCTAAGATTCCTGTATATTGCGGTGAAACTGGAATGGTGGAAAGTGGTGGTCTTTGTACATACGGTTTGGACTACTATGAGCTTGGAAAGCAGACAGCACCTATGGCAATTGATATTCTCAAGAATGGAAAGAAGCCTGCTGACATGCCAATCGAGTATCTTGCAAATTGTGAATTCAGCTACAACAAGGAAGTTGCAGAACTTATTGGAGTGACAATTCCTGCAGATCTCATTAAGTAAATTCTTAATTCAGTTTGAATTAAAGTCGGATTTCATCAACTGGAATCCGATTTTTTTTTTTGTTCTTTCAATTCATACTTTTTCAATAATTGAAAGTTTGATTCTTGTATGGTAAAATAAACCTTATGATAGAAAACATTCAAATTTTTTTGGGTGCCGGGTTAGGTGCTGTTGCGCAGGGTGTGCTCTGGGGCATCATGGCTCTTGGCGTATACATTACATTTAAAATTCTGGATTTTGCCGACATGACTGTTGACGGAAGCTTTGCTCTTGGTGGTTGTGTGTGTGCACTTCTTGTTTTCAAGGGATTCAATCCCTTTCTTGCAGTTCTGATTGCAGGTGCTGCAGGTTCTCTTGCCGGTTTCTGCACGGGAATCCTTACAACGAAACTGAAGATTCCTGGAATTCTTTCCGGTATTCTCATGATGCTTGCCTTGTATTCAATTAACCTTCGCATTCTCACTCGTCCCAATCTTCCGCTGGACAAAAAGAATGTAACCATAATGAATATTTGCAACAATATTTTTGGCTTTGACAAGATCATAAAGGATCATGCCGTTAATGTTTCTTGTCTTGTAACTGGTATTGTTTTCTGCGGAATCATAATTGCAGTTCTTTACTGGTTTTTTGGAACTGAAATCGGAAGCTGTATCAGGTCAACTGGAGATAATCCTGCCATGACCAGGGCCCAGGGAGTCAGCACAAGCAAGATGCAGGTTCTCGCACTTATGCTGGCAAATGCTCTTGTTTCTGTAAGCGGTGCATTTGTTGCCCAGCAGCAGAGGGTAGGTGATGTTGGAATGGGAATCGGTGCAATCGTAATTGGTCTTGCATCCATCATCATTGGTGAGGTTGTCTTTGGAAAGCGTTTTGGTTTCTGGTGGCTTCTTATTGGAGTTGTTCTTGGTTCCATAGTATATAGACTCATCATTGCCATAGTTCTCCAGCTTGGAATGAAAACTCAGGACATGAAGCTTCTTTCTGCGGTTGTCGTAATAATTGCGCTGTCAGTTCCTTTGCTTAAGAAAAAACTGATTCCGCCAAAGCAGAATAATGCCGGGGGTGATGAATAATGCTTGAAATTAACAATATCTATAAGACATTTAATCCTGGTCAGATCACAGAAAAAAAAGCAATCAAGGGACTTTCACTTTCAATTAATGACGGAGACTTTGTAACTGTTATTGGTGGAAATGGAGCCGGTAAGTCAACTCTGCTAAATTTGATTTCAGGTGTTTATTCAGTTGATTCAGGTTCCATAATTCTTGATGGAATAGATGTTACAAAGCAAAAGGAATACAAGAGGGCAAAGTATCTTGGAAGGGTATTCCAGGATCCTCTTTTGGGAACAGCTGCTTCCATGGGAATTGAGGAAAATCTTGCCCTTGCAGCCCGACGTGGCCAGTTCCGTTCATTGAGATGGGGGATTACCTCAGAAGAAAGAAAAGAATACAGGGAAAAACTTGCACTTCTTGAGCTTGGACTTGAAAATCGGCTCAGTGCAAAGGTTGGTCTTCTTTCCGGTGGACAGAGACAGGCTCTGACACTTCTTATGGCAACACTTAGAAAGCCAAAGCTTCTTCTTCTTGATGAGCATACTGCAGCCCTTGATCCAAAGACTGCAAAAAAGGTTCTTGACCTGACTGAACATTTCATCAAAAAGGATAATCTTACTGCATTCATGATTACACATAACATGAAAGATGCTATCAAGTACGGAAACCGCCTTATCATGATGATGGACGGAAAGATTGTTTATGATGTTTCTGGCGAGGAAAAGCAGAAGCTTGAAGTAAGTGATCTTCTGAAGAAATTCCAGAGTGCATCTGGGGACTGGGAATCTTCAGTTTCAGACAAAATGCTATTGATTTAAGGTTAATAAAATGAAAACAAAACGCTATCTTTCACCATCACTTCTTTCTGCTGATTTCGGTAATTTGGCCGATGGTTTAAGGCTTATTGAGGAAAAGGGATCTTCCTTTGTTCATGTTGATGTAATGGACGGAAATTTTGTTCCTCAGGTTTCCTATGGACAGCCTGTAATATCTTCTATCCGAAAGTATTCAAAGATGCCATTTGATGTTCATCTTATGATTGAAAAGCCTGAGAATTCCATAATGAGTTACATTGATGCCGGTGCAGATTGGGTTACTTTTCATATTGAATCAACAAATCATGCTGACCGATGCGTCCAGATGATTCATGAGGCTGGAAAAAAAGCAGGTGTGGCAATTTGTCCTGCAACTCCTGTTTCGGCAATTGAGGAGCTTCTTCCCTTTGTTGACCTGGTTCTCGTAATGACAGTGAATCCGGGCTGGGGAGGACAAAAACTTATACCATATACTATTGAAAAAGTTAAGAAACTTGCCGATATACAGAAAGAGATGGACTTTAAATATCTTATTTCTGTTGATGGTGGCGTTAACCAGGAAACCCTTGGAAATGTGCTTGATGCGGGAACTGATATTGTTGTTTCAGGCTCATCATTTTTCAGGGGGAACTTGGAATGGAAATAAAGCACCGTTACCTATTGCCTTTTTTGCTGGCATTGCTTTTGACATCAGTGCATGCTCAGAATATTCAGAATGATTCTCTGTTGGACGGCTATCTGTCATACCAGAAGGGGGATTGGACAAATGCAGCATTTTTCTTGAGGAAGGCTGCCACAGATCCATCAGTATCAAATGATTCTGTCTGGTATATGATTATCATGAGCGAAATGAACATGGAAAAATTTTCCAATGCTTTGGCTGACTGCAATTATTTTATGCAGACTTTCAATGACAGTTCTTTGTTGCCAAACGTAAAGTATCAGAGGGGCCGAATCCTCCACTATGTTGGTCAGAATGACAATGCAGTCCTTGAACTCAGTGATTTCTGCCATGAAAATCCGGAAAGTCCTGTGTATTCTTCAGCTCTTTTCTGGATTGCAGAGTGTTTCTATGAGGATTATTCATTTGAAACTGCAAAGACCCTGTATGAAAGGGTTGTTTCTGAATTTCCCGAAAGTTCAAAAGTTGAGGACAGCCTCTTCAAAATCAGTCTCATTAATCAGCGGGAACGTGAGGAAAAACTTCTTTATCTGCTTAAACTTACTGGTGAAGAATATTTGAGTGCTCGTGAAACTTATGAGAAACAGCTTAGAATCTATCAGACCGAAGATGCAAAGGAACTTAGAAAACAGCTTGCACAGGCCAGGGAAAGAATTCTTGAGCTTGAATACAATGCTGCAAACAATATGACATATTCCCAGAGTGGCCCTGTTGTTGAATCAGTTTCTTCAGAAAACACAAGGAATGAAGCGGTTCCAGAAAGCAAAACTGATGGCAACACTTCTAAGGCAAGCAAGGGACCTGTCTCAGATGAGGAAATCTTTACCTTAAAGCAGAAGGCTGCATTGATACAGAAACTTCTTGACAGCAAATATCAGGGGAAGTAAGACATGAAAAGAAACGTTAAGAAAATATTTGAGATTTTGTTCCTGAGTGCATTTGTTTTTTCTGGTTTTGCTCAAGATAGTGAATCTGATTTTAAGGGTGAGCTTTACGAATCAAAGAAACTTATAGTAAACAAGGGTGATTCAATGCTTTTCCTTGATGGATCAAGCGGAAATTTCGGTTTCTATGCAATTCCAGAGCAGGGAGATCCGATTCCACTTTTGAGCAAATATGATTCTTTTTCATCTTCATATTTTACTCTTAAGATTGGTCGAAAGGAGTATAAGCTTTCAAAGGTTGGCGGATGTTTCACTGAGGCTATAAAGACTCCATTGGGAGCACAGATGGCATATCTTGTGAGGAATCAGGCTGAGGTAGTAGTTGATTTCAGCTTCATGCCTTCAATTCCAACTTCAACAAAACTTGATATGCTTCGTGTTACTGTTTATGTCATTAACCTTGGAGATTCACTTCAGTCTTTCGCACTCAAGGGATTGTTTGACACTAATCTTGGAGAAAAAAGCAACTGTCACTTTTCAAGTGCAGCCCACAGCAGAATTAATTCTGAAATGCAGATGCTTTCAATGGACGAGGATCTTTGGGTAAGGTCAGCAAACAAGAAGGCTGCAATTCAGTTCCTTCTCAATGGCACAGGAATTTCAAGGCCTTATGCCGTTACACTTGGAAACAAGGATCTTCTTTCAAAATCTACCTGGGTTCCATCCGTTCAGATGTCAAAGAGCTTTAATTCAGTCAAGAATTACAATAATTCAGCTCTGGCAATCAACTGGCAGACAACCTATCTTGATTCCCTCAAGACCGAATGCTATACCTTTTACATATCAACAGCAACAGATGACAATATTCCTGCAGGAAAGAAATTCCTTGCTGACTTGAAGGCTGGTCGTGCTGCTTTGTCTGCAAATTCAAAGGCACTTCAGGGAACAACAGATATTGCTCCGTCTCCAGTACTTCTTTCGTCTTCAGATGCAAATCAGCCATTGGTTGAAGACAAGACACCGGACTATGAAAAGTCTATCTACATTGGTGATGATAATTCTGCTTCTTTAGTGTATAATTCAGATACAGTTACTGAAGAACAGCTTGATCCTGAATATATTCAGAATCTTATTGATCATATTGCCCAGCTTAAGAATGAGGAGGGCCAGATTGATGAGAAGGAACTGGCAAGGCTAAATTCAGAACTCGATTCTATCCTGACAAAATTAAGGAGCAAATAGGCTAAATGGCAGATTCGGCATTGGACATAGCAAAGTATCTCTTGAAACAGCGGAAATTTGAGCAGGCAATCAGGCTTCTTGAATCCCATGCTGATCTTTATGATGGTGTCTTTGAATACTATGTTACCTGCGGAATTGCCTATTTGTATGCCGATGTTGCTGGAAGTGCAACAAGATGCTTTACAAAGGCCAGGGGAATAAAGGTAAACAACACAGATCTTCTCCTTGGTCAGGCTGCCATTTTCCTGAGACACGGAGAAACTGACAGGGCCATTGAATATTATCTAAATGTCCTGGATTTTGATCCTAACAACAAGACCGCAAAATCGGCTTTGGAATTTATTCAAAAAAATGGTGACTATTCAACAATTGTAAAATATGTGGATACTGGAGAAATAAAAAAATATTATCCGCCTCTTGGTGTAAATCCACTTCATGTACGAAACTGTATTCTCGGAGGTCTTTTCCTGGGAGCAGTTCTATCTGTTTTTGTTGCAGTCAATCCCCTTAAGCTTGGAGTTGAGCCAAGATATACTGGAGGACAGCTTGAACTTTCTGATGATGAGATTGAGCATCCTCTTGATGCCACTTCCACAGTAGCAAAAAGTTATGTTCTCAGGGCTAAGGATGTGCGCTATTCTTTTGATGCCGCAAAATCATTATTTGCAGACTCAAGGGACAATGCTGCACAGGTAGAAGTAAATAGAATCGTTTTGAGCAATGCCATTCCTTCGATTAAAATGAAAGCATCTTCCATGGAAAAACTATTCAAGGAACCTACATTTGATTCCCTGAAGGATAATTATTCATTTAAGGAAGTTTGTGCTGATCCGACTCTCTATGCAAACTGCTATGTTATCTGGGACGGCAGTGTTTCTGATGGCTATGAAATTGAAGGCGGAAAGTGGCAGTGTGATCTTTTGGTTGATTATATTCCGTCTCAGGGACAAAGCTTTCTTTCGGGAAATGCAAGGGTTGTTTTTGATTCATTGCCTGATTCTGGGATCGATACTTCGCGTCCTGCCAGAATTTTGGGAAAAATCATAATTAGTGGTCCTCAGGCATTCTATGTAAGTGCCAGAGGTTTGTATCAGCCGTTGAAAGGCAAGGTTTTGAAATAGGAAAATTATCATGAAAGAGTTTTTGCCATACGACAAAGTCAGAATTGATGCACTCAAGCTTGCTCATAAAATCTATCAGATTGACGGTTTTGTTCCTGATGTAATTTACACGTCCCTTCGCGGTGGTGCCTATATGGCCAATGTTATCAGCGAATATTACAAGGTTGCATTAAAGGACAAGCACAAGCCAATTCTTTACGCAGCCGTTGTAGCCAGAAGTTATTCAGACGTGCAGTCAAATTCTCAGGTCAGGATTGATGGATGGACATATTCCCCTGAATATCTTCGTGCCGGTGACAAAATTCTTCTTGTGGATGATATTTTTGACTCGGGACACACCTTGAATTACCTTGTTAGAATTCTCATGGATAAGGGTGTTCCAAGAGAAAACATTAAGGTTGTTGTTCATGATTATAAGATCTACAAGTGGAAGGATGTTTTACCTGTTCAGCCCGATTACTGGTGCAGGAAATTTGAAATTGATAAACCTGAAAACAATAACTGGATTAACTATAACAGCCATGAACTGGTTGGCCTGACAAAAGAAGAGCTCGAGGAAAATTTTTATAAGCCATATCCTGAATTGAGGGAAGTGCTTGAGCCTATTTTTAAGGACAAATAAATGAAGATTTCAAGAAAAATTGTTTTGACTGCATTGTCTTTAACCTTGTTTCCTGTTTTTTCCTTTGGATTTTCAAGAAAAAACATTCTCAGCCCATGTGAGGGTAATTGGAATAATATTCAGCCTCTGGTTGTTGCTCTTGAGGAAGATGTTGATGTTTTCTATTCTCTGACAAATTCAGATCCCCTTGAATCTGGATTTTCTTATGACAGACCTGTTGTCATAAATGAAACTGGAAAAGTTGTCCTGAAAATTTCATGTGTTTCAAAGACAGGTGAGTCCAGGTCAGATTATACAATTGAGTATACAGTCAGTGATTTTGATGCAGGTTCTCTTGATGCAGATTCTGCAGCTTTTGTTAAGTCCGTTGCATCTGATCCTGTGAGAAAGTATTCAGGAGGAAAAAGTTTTCAGGTTCCCAATGGATTCAAGTATTCCCTCGATAATCAGAAGACTCCTTATTTAACAGGACCTTTTTTGTTGTCTGAAAAAAATACTGTTGACAGATATGTTCCTGTCACAATGACTAATGGTCTTGTGAAATTGCATTATATTGTGCACGTTGAAAATGAAAATGCATATTCACCATATTCTGATACAAATGATATTGAATATCCTTTTGAAATTCTGGATTGGAATGATATTTGTTTCAAGAATAAAAAATTTATTTACCAGATTGATGATGAATATTGGGATGGGCTTAGTGACAAGGTTACAGTTGACAGATCCGTTCCCCATGTCATTAGGTGGCAGTCCGTGGAGTATGAGCCAGGAAATCCAGTTTTTGAATATGTTCTCAATGAAAAGCCTGACCTTGTGTGTGATGTTACTCCTGAGGGGCTTATGAGATTTCATTTGTCAGACTTAAGCTATTCCATTACAAAACGAAATGATGAAGGCAAGTTATTTGTTGCAGACGAGCTTTTTGCAGATGCATTTACCGGTGAAAAACTGCAGGGAACAATAAGCCTTGAGGTTTCCAGTCATGGGTTGTGCCAGGGCAAGCTTACGTGTGAATATGATTTTGACAAGGACCCTCCATGCAAACCTGAGATTATTGCATCTGTCGTAAATGAAAATGGAAGGAAGATGCTTCAGGTTTCATTTGATGGTGAAGAAGATTCTCATGTCATGTACAGCATAAGTGATGCTCATGTTTCTGAGACTGGATTTGATGCTGCAATGATAAGAAGCTTTGAAGAAGTCTCCATGACAGACTACATGGAAGCTTCAGATTCAATAAAATATGAACTTCCATCTGACAAGGCGTTTTTCTTAAAGATAAAGGCTTACAGTGTTGATGATAGTTCCAATAAAAGTGAAGTCGCAGAAAAGAAGGTTGTTCTGGACACCATGAATTATTATCTTGTTGCTTCAGATTCTGTAAATGACCATGCTGATGGAAGTTACGAGAATCCATTTAATTCTTTTGATCAGGTTCTTAGTGTAATTAATTCAAATGAATTTACCCGTGTTCATGTCAGTGGAACCATAAGAATTTCTGGCGGCGAAAAGAAGATAATCGGCGTTTCTTGTCAGATTCTGGGAAATGAAGCATCCTTTGTTCTTGAAAACGATGCATCTCTTTGCTTTGACGATGCAAAGGTGAGCATGTCTGGAATTCATATTTCAAAGAACGGCTATTCTGATTTACATACAAATCCGTGTATTGTTTCTGCTTCATCTGTTCTTTTATTTGATGACTGTGAAATTTCTCTTGTAAGTCATGAAGGCTCCGTTCTGGTTCGTGGTGTGGATTCAGGAATTACAATTATGAATTCAGGTCTAACTGGTTTTTCTTCTTCATACATATCTGCATTGAATCTTGATAACTGTGATTTCATGCTTGATAAATGCAGGCTTACATTTACTTCTTCCACCTGTTCAGTCGTAACCTTGAGAAACTCTAATGGAAGTTTTGGCAGTTCATCTTTTTCCGTTAATGGAATGCTCTGCCGTGCAATTGAGCTTTTGAGTTCAAAGGTACTTGTTAAAAGCTGTTCTTTTGCATTTCAGGGCAGCCAGGTTTCAGACAAGAGCCGCTATATCTGGAAAGATGTTGATTCTGTTGTTAGTGAAGAAAGCAATGCTTTTTCCAGTTTTTGATTTATTCTTGTAGGGTTGTTCCATGAAGATTGATTTTTTTGCTGGTCTTGATGAGGCTGGACGAGGCCCGCTGGCAGGTCCTGTTTCTGCTGCATGCGTAATTGTGCCTCATGACTTTCCTCTAGAACTTCTTAATGATTCAAAAAAACTTACAGAGAAAAAAAGACTCGCAGCTTATGATGTAATTCTGGATAAATGCCTGTGGGGGTACGGTCAGGTTGAGCATGATGAAATTGACAGAATTAATATCCTGAAAGCATCCTTAAAAGCCATGAAAATTGCCTATGATGACATGCTGACTAAAATAGGTGAGTGGTGTAAGAAGAATTCCTATGATCTGCCATCTATCCCTGAAGACATTTGTGCAGTTTGTGATGGAACTTTTGTTCCTGAAATAAATTGCTCCGTTTTTTCAGAACCAAAGGCTGATGGAAAGTATCCTTGCGTAATGGCTGCCAGTATCATAGCAAAGGTAAATCGTGACAGACTTATGGTCGAAAAATATGATAAGATCTATCCGGAATATCTGTATGCCAGGCACAAGGGATATCCGACTCCACTGCACAAGAAAATTTGCCGGGAGCTGGGACCTTCTCCAATTCAGCGCTTGAGTTTCAATTACAAGTAAAAATAAAGCCCATGAAAACTGACCATTCAATCAGTTTTCATGGGCTTTTTGCCTGTTAAACTAATGTAGGATTAATATTCATCGGAAGAAGTCTGCCTTTTTGACACTACATGAATTCTTTTTTCTGCCTTCTTTTCTGCAACAAGACGACTTTCACCTTTTCTTCTGAATACCTTTTTTGCAACTGGCTTAGAATCTTTTTCTCCGCCCTTTGCAAATTTTGCTTCCTTTGCTGCCTTCTTTTCTGCACGGAGTTTTGCTCTTTCTTTCTTTTCCTTGTCTACAAACTTCAGTGACTCATCCATTCCTGACAGGAATTTCTGCATGTCATCTGCAAAGACAACGATAGCACGTCTGTCATCTTCTCCGTCCTTTATTTTGCTTTCAACAATCTGAAGAAAAATATCTCCGTTTCTGTTTTCCTTTACGTTAAAGTAATATGAACGGTTGTCAAGATTCACCTGATTTGTGAAAAGCTCGCCTCTGATTGCCATAATGTCCTTCCTTGATAATGTACAATGATTAAAAAAAATGAATTGCATGCATATGAAAACGCATGTACCAAAAACTTTTCAAAAATATATCATTATTTGCAAATTGATACAAGACCTTGTTTATCTAAAAAAATCCCCGGCTTTCTTTTACCGGGGTTAAAGTTCTTAAAAGAAACACCAAAACTACAGAAACTTTCGTCTTGTTTTTTCAACTGTTTCAAGAAGTTCATCAATGGCTTTTTGTGTGGTTTCATGACCAAAACTGAACCTGACGGCACTTTCCTTTTCCTCTGGTGGAATTTGCATTGTGTCCAGGACAGGTCTTGCATGGCTTTTTGAGGAACATGCACTTCCAGTTGAAATGTAGTATCCTTCTGTGCTCAGGGCTCTTTCCATTACTTGCCCCGGGATTCCAGGAAATGCACATTGAATTACCCATGGTGAAAAATTCTTTGAGTCATCTTTTCCCCTGCAATGTGGAATCATGATTGTCTTTGGAATTTCCATGAGATTTTCTATGAATCTTTTTGTGCTTTCGAGCTGTGTGTTGTATCTTTCCATGGCTTTTGTGTTGCTGGTTGAAATGAAATATTTTTCAAGGCACATTGCAAAGGCTGTTGCCCCAAACAGGTTTTCTGTTCCGCTTCGTACATTCTTTTCCTGTCCGCCACCTTTTAGGAATGGGTTTATTTCCTTTGTGAGGTAGAGAATTCCTATTCCTCTTGGTCCACCAATTTTGTGGGCACTGAAAGAGGCTGAGTCAATTCCCTTATATGCAAGATTGAGTGGAATCTTACCGGCAGCCTGAACGCAATCAACATGAAAGAAAGGTCTTCTTTTGCCTTCGGTCTTTTTTGTTATGGCATCGCTGATTCCATAAATATCCTGGACGGCACCTGTTTCATTGTTTACAGCCATAATGCTTATGAATGCAGTGTCCTTGTCAATAAGGCTGGCAACGGCTTCGGGAGTAACAAAACCATCTTTGTCCGGATTAACAGTCTTTACTTTCCATCCTGTATTTTCCAGAGGTTTTGTCATTTCTCTGAGAGCCGGGTGTTCAATTGCACTTAGGATAATGTTTCCCTTGGCCGGGCGTGAGAGAAGTGCAACAAGAGGAATATGATCTGATTCAGTTCCCCCAGATGTAAAGTAAATATGCTCACTTTTAACGCCCATTGCCCTTGCACATCGGAGCCTGGCTTCTTCAAGTGCTTTTCTTGCGTCAACTCCGGCTTCGTGGATGCTTGATGGATTTCCCCAGTGTTCAAGGGAAATTTCCATAGCCTTTCTGATAATTTCTTCATCGCTGGGTGATGTTGCAGCCCAGTCAAAGTAATGCTCTCTTGAAATCATTTTTTCTTACCGTAATACAGAATCAATATCCTGATCAGAAACTTCCCTTATGATTGTGTTTTGCCAGTCAGACTGAAGAATTACCTTTGTTCCTCTCGAACTTGAGTTTTTCTTGTCCTTGTGCATTGCGCTGATAATTTTGTCTATATCCCTGTCTGAAATTGCAGGATGTTGTTTTTGCGTGCAGTAGCCATAGGATTCAAGAATCTGCTTGCAGTCATCTGCAAAGTTTTTCGTGCATAATCCTAGTTTTTCAGAAAGGGCAATTGCTCTTCCCATACCCCAGGCAACACCTTCACCATGGGTAACTTTTCCAAGTCCAGCAACACTTTCCAGGGCATGGCCAAATGTATGTCCAAGGTTAAGGAAAGCTCTTCTTCCTTTTTCCTTGAAATCCTCGTGAACAATGGAAGCCTTTGCCTTTGCGCATTCGCTGATTACCTTGAAAAGTATTTTTTCATCTCGTGCAAGAACTTTTTCCCTGTTGTTTTTCAAGAGATCGCACATTTCATTCGAAAAAAGAAATGCGGTTTTTACAGCTTCTGCAAGTCCTGAAATAAATTCCTTTTCAGGAAGTGTTTTTACGAAGGATGGCCATATATGTATTTTTTTTGCAGGGTAGAATGCTCCGATCATATTCTTGTAGCTTGAAAAATCACATCCAGTCTTTCCGCCAATAGATGCATCAACATCAGCAAGAAGTGTTGTCGGAACAAATTCTGCATCAACTCCACGTTTGAACATGCTTGCTGCAAATCCTGTCATGTCGCAGATCACACCACCGCCAATGGCTACAAAAAGACAGTTTCTGTTGTAGTTTGCGTCAAGGGCTGTGCTTACAATTTTGAGAACACTTTCAATTGTCTTGTATTTTTCTCCGGCTCCAAGAACCAGCAGTGTATCATTGCCGCGTCTTGATTCCTTGAATTTGGAAACAAAGTCTTTCATGCAGTCAAGTTTTGCAATTGTTTCGTCGGTTACAAAAAGACGTGATGGATATGGACTGTCATCGCCAGCAAAATATATTTCATCAAGATTGCATGACCCGCAATAGAAGTTAATCTGTGTATTATCACATCCTGAATTTTCAGGGAAAACTAAATCAAAAGAAGAATCTGGTTTTTTCATGGTAAAAGTTTAATGACTTTGTCCATGAGTTTCTAGTAGGTATCTTTGTTGAGTTTTTTAAGATCTTCAATGACCTTGTTTACCCTGGCAAGTTCCCTGTCAAGTGTTTTCTTGTAGTCAAGCTTGCCTTCTGTAATGCGGAATCTTTCATCTTCCCAGTTTTGAAGTGATGTTATATACAGATAGTTGAATTTTCCCACGCTGGCTTTTTCGGCCCAAAGCTGAGCTTCCTGCCAGTAGGTGTAGCAGAATTCATAGCATGATTTTGTTTTTTCCATGTTTCTAAGATATTCATCTTTCCACTGGGAATCATAGAAATATACGACTTTCTTGTCATAGATATTCCCCAGTCTCAGGTACTGCTCGATTAGTTTAAGGTTAAGGTGCATCTGAAACAGATATCTGTATTTTTCCCACTGCTGTTCGTTTTCGATTTTTGTGTATGCGAAGTATGGGTTTGCAAAGTCTGCCTTGATTGCACGCTCAAGCCAGTAAATATTTTCCATATAATCATCCGGATTATACTGATAGTGTGTGTGATAAAGCTTAAAGTAGTCTTCCTTGTATTTTGCCACATAGGCGTAACTGCTCTGATTTACCATGACGGCTGCAACAATAGTGAGAATGAATAATTTGACTGCTTTTCTTATTGCAAGGACTTTCACTCTTATATTTTCGGCATCTTTTTGTTGTTGTTTAGTTTGAATTATGCTACATTCTAGGAACTTGCGGTAATCCTGATTTTTTTTATATTGTTTTTTTGTTTTGAGGTGAATCCATGATTTTGGATAATAAGATCCTAGATAATAATATAGTTGTTTTAAGACAGGGTGTTAGCGGATCCAGGGCTGTCTCCATTGGTTTCTGGTTTGCTGTGGGAAGCCGAATGGAACATTCTGACTGCCGGGGAATTTCCCACTTTACTGAACACATGCTTTTTAAGGGAACCAGATCACGTACTGCCAGGGATATTTCCGTTGCATTTGACAGGATAGGCGGTTATTCCAATGCCTTTACTGAGTCAGAGGATGTTTGTGCCTATTGCACTGTTCCTGCTTTAGGAAAAAACCTTGAAACGGCACTTGATGTTCTTTGTGACATGAGCTGCAACTGTGTGTTTGATCCTGATGAATTTGAAAAGGAGCGTCAGGTCATAAAAAATGAAATTCTTATGGTAAAGGATGATATGGAAGAGTCATCTGCTGAAAAGCTTGCTTCAATTGTGTGGCCCACATCTACACTGGGCATGCCAATAACAGGAACTCTCCGGGATCTTCAGAAAATCACTGTCAAGAATCTGGCATCATGGTACAAAAAATATTTTGCGAAAGGTCAGCTGATTGTTACGGTTACAGGTCCTGAAAAGTTTGTGAAAAATCCTGTTGTTGAACAAAGACTATCCCTGCTGCCACTTCACAAGCCTTACACAAAATTTCATTTTGATAGGGATGCAGTGTTTTGTTCCAGAAGAAAATTCCTAAAATCAAATTTCTTTCAGGCTCAGTTGTATCTTGCCTTTCCCTTCAAGTGCAGCCTTACAAAAGGTGAGTTTTTTGCCTCCATGGTTTTCAATACACTTTTGGGAGATGCCATGAGTTCAAGGCTCTTTGAAACCCTCAGGGAAAAAAACGGAATCTGCTATTCAGTTTACAGCTACTTTTCCTACTATGAAGATGCATCAATGTGGTGCTCAGTGGTTTCCTGCAGTCCAAAAAATGTGGCAAAGGCAAAATCTCTTTTGGAAAGGGAAGTTTTTTCATTCATGGAGAATCCTCCTGATGACAATGAAATTTCCAATGCAATTGAGCATTTGTGCGGTGAGGAAACTATTTCCAGTTGTGATACTGAATATGCCATGAAGAATCTTTCCAGAAATTTTTCCATGGGACTTCCTTTGTTGACAAGTTCAGAAGTAATAGACTGTATACGCTCTGTCAAAAAAAATGATATAATGGACATAGCTAAAAGCGTCATAATCAGGGAAAACAGTACGTTTCTGGTGTTTTCCAGCGGGAGTAGAATTGATGTCAAATAAGGTTGATATAAAGATTGTTGCAAAAGAAGGTGCAGTGATTCCTGCATACAAGACAAGTGGTGCTGCAGGTGCCGATGTTTGTGCCTGCATAGATACTCCTGTTTTGATCAGGAAAGGAGAAAGAAAGCTCATACCAACTGGATTGTTTTTTGAGATTCCAGAGGGATACGAAATTCAGCTTAGACCAAGAAGCGGACTTGCCTTGAAAAATGGAATTACAGTCTTGAATACTCCAGGCACAATTGACAGTGATTACCGCGGTGAGCTTATGGCCTTGCTGATCAATCTTGGGGAAGAGGATTTTACTGTCAATCCTAAGGACAGGATCGCTCAGATTATTGTTGCTCCTGTTACTCTTGGGAATTTTGTTATTGCCCAGTCTTTGTCTGAAACAGAACGTGGTTCTGGCGGCTATGGAAGCACTGGAGTTTAATCTCTAACAAACTAAAATAATGTTACTGGCAGACGCATTCTCAAAAATTATAAGTCTTCGTGAAACTGTCATTGCTCAGGTTTCCAGATATTGGAAGTTTGCAAGAAATTTTCAGTACCGGAGAAAGCTGTTTGTTGCAGGTTTCTATCTTGGAAAAAAAATCGGTAGCACAAGACTCCAGCGTTTTTTTGCAAAGAGAGTTTACATGCTTTCTGAAATTGGGAACAATGTTCTTGTAAGGTATCTTTTCAAGGAATTGCTTCTATATTTTGTGGTTCTCTTTGCCTGTTTCTTTGTTGTGTTTTTTGTAAATCATATTCTTCTCATGGCTGAAACAATTCTCAAGAAACGGGTTCCTGTCACGGCTGTTATTAAACTTATCATATACTGTCTTCCATCGGTAATTGCCCAGTCTGCACCATTTGCAACTCTGGTTGGTTTTCTTATGTGTCTTGGAAGACTTGTCACTGATAATGAGATTCTGATTTTCAGGGCCAGCGGGCTGCGTTATAGAATCATCCTGAAATCTGTTCTGTCTCTTGGTCTTGCCATCAGTATTTTCAGTTTTGTAATGAACGATTATTTTCTTCCATTGGGAACTCTTAATTACAACAAAATGTACAAGAAAATCATTGTTTCAAATCCTGCTGTTGAACTTGAATCCAAGTCAATCAAGAGAATGAATGATGCTACTGTTGTTGTGGGGGAAGTCTCAAAGAATTCAGTAAGTGACCTGGTTTTAATTGAAGAAAAAGATGAATCCACCAGATTTATTGTGGCCCAGAATTCCATGGTGGAAAAAGCAACTGAAAGCGGAGTTCTAATGCGCCTTGGAATGAATGATTCCCTTGTCATGATTGTAGATGATAAAAACAAGAAAAAGTATGATGTTCTGAATTCTGACAGCCTTGAACTGAATGTTTTTGAGGATTCCATAATTTCCTATAATGGTGGAACATCCCCGCGAGAAATGACATCCTGGGATCTTTTCAAGAAAATCAGGGAGTACAAAAAAATTGGAAGTTTGCCTGAGCTCCAGATGAATTCATATAAGGTTGAATACAATAAGAAATTTTCCATACCATTTGGATCAATTTTCTTTGCCATGCTTGCATTTCCACTGGCTCTTGTGTTTGGAAAAAAAGATGGTCAGACACTGGGGTTGATTTTTGGAATAATAATTTCAGTTTTGTATTGGGCTGTTACCATTCTTGGTCAGATGTTTGGAATTAGGAGTGGACTCAACGGATTTTGGGTTATGTGGACACCCAATTTTGTTCTTGGAATCATTGGTGTTCTTTTGTACCGGAGACTTAGAAGAAAATGAAAATTGTCATGTACATGCTCAGAAAATTTTTCTCGATTTTTTTTGGTGCTATGGTTTTTGTTGTTCTGATTCTTTGTATCATGGATCTGCTAATCAATCTCTGGAATTATATGTCAAAGGGTGTTCCGTGGAGTGTAGTTGGCAAGATTATCTATTATTATGTTCCAAAGACAGTCTGGTACGCCGTTCCCATATCAATGCTCTTTGCAACTGCCTATATGCTCAGTGATTTCTATGCCAAGAATGAGCTTCTGGCAATTTTTGCATCAGGCATATCACTCATCAAATTCTCTTTTCCTCTTCTGATAGTTGGATTTTTCATGAGTTTTGGTTTGTTTGTCTTTGAGGACAATATTGTTGTGCCCACTTATGCAAAAAAAAATAAACTTCAGTCTCAGGCTCTTCAAAAAGAAAAATCTCTTGATAATGACAGAATTGTAATCATGGCCGACGGTGGCAATATTATTTACAAGGCTGCTTATTACAACGATCAGCTGTCTTCATTGAAATCACTCTGGATTCTTGTTCGAAATGACAGCAAGGATTTTGAGGAATTGATTTTTGCTGAGGATGCTTCCTGGATAGATGACTGCTGGGAGCTTTCAAAGCCTGTCGTATATAGAAAAATTGATGGAGAAATAAAAAACGTTCCATATAATCACCTTATGTCAAAGAGGTTTGTTGAGCCTCCGGAAACTTTCAGAAACAATACAATTTCTGTAGAGGAAGTAAACACCCGGGAAGCAAGGCAGTATATTTCCCATCTTGAAAAAGCAGGGCTGCCTGTATCTGAGGCAAAGAGTGTTTACTACAAGAAGTATTCCTTTCCCTTTGTGGTGTTTATTGTTGTGTTCCTTGCAGTTGGACTTAGCGGAAAGACAAGAAAAAATGTTCTTATTATAAGTCTTGCATTGAGTGTCATTGCTGTTGTTCTGTTTTATGTTCTTCAGATGATTACCATGCTAATGGCAAAATTTGGAGCCATTCCTCCTGTTTTTGGTGCCTGGTTCCCCGTTGTGTTCTTTGTGTTTGCAAGCAGTGTTTTGTTAAAGTATGCAAGAACCTGATTTTTCTGCGGCATCAAAGTCTTTATGCTGTTGATTTGATTGGCTAATAATTTTTTTAGGATTTTATATGAGCGAAAATTTTTTTGAAGTAAAGCATGAAAACAAAAATTCCAGGGCCAGGTGCGGTGTCCTTCATTTGGCTCATGGAGATGTTCAGACTCCGGTTTTCATGCCTGTTGGAACGAAGGGAACTGTAAAGGCCCTGTCTAAGGATGACCTTGAGGAAATTGGTTTTGAAATTATCCTTGCCAATACATATCACATGTATCTTCGTCCTGGAGCAGATCTGGTTAAAGAAGCTGGTGGACTTCATGGCTTTACAAAGTGGGACAGGAATTTTCTTACTGATTCAGGTGGATTCCAGGTGTGGTCATTGTCTTCCCTGAGAAAGATAAAAAATGACGGTGTTGAATTTAGAAGTGACATTGATGGATCCAGGCATTTTTTCAGCCCTGAAAATGTTGTTGAAACCCAGGCTAAGTTAAATTCGGATATTCAGATGCAGCTGGATGTTTGTTCAGGTTATGGAGCAGACAGAAAGGAAAGTGAGCGTGCGTTAAAGCTTTCCAGTGATTGGGCTGTGCGTGCTGTAAAGAGATGGAAGCAGGCTCGTGATGAGGAAGGGTATAATGGAGTATTGTTTCCCATCATTCAGGGAAATTTCTTTGAGGACTTGAGAAAGCAGAGTGCTGAGTTTGTATCATCCCTTGATACACCGGGGCTTGCAATCGGAGGCTTGAGTGTTGGTGAACCTAGTGATATCTATGAAAAGACTCTGGCCTATACCATTCAGTTTATACCCCGTGAAAAACCTGTGTATGTAATGGGAATCGGTACTCCGGAATACATTCTTGAAGCAGTCTCTAATGGTGTGGACATGTTTGATTGTGTTCAGCCTACGAGAGTTGCCCGCCATGGACTTTACATTACTCACAAAGGTACTTTGTCCATAAAGCAGAAAAGGTTTGAACGCGATTTTGGCTCAATTGATCCTGAATGCAATTGTAAGGTTTGCAAGACATATTCCAGGGCATACCTAAGGCATATTTTCCGTGAGCAGGAAATTCTTTCCAGCATGCTTGCCTCATATCACAACCTTTATTTTCTGAATAATATGGTTAAGGAAATCAGACTGGCAATTAATGAGGATAGGTTTGAGGAATATAAAAAATCTTTCCTTGAAAAATTTCATTCACAGGAATTTTAATTTTGCCGGCTGTAATTTCATTTGCGAAAAGTTGTTGTCTAAATAAAGGGCTTTTGTTCCGATTATTAGTTTTAGAGAGGTTTTGATGAAAAAAATTATTTTGATCCTTATGTCTTTTTTTGTCCCATTATCAATATATGGTCAGGATTTGTCAGAAGAAGCAGAAACTATTTCTAATGATACTGTTTCAGAATCTGTGGAGTCAGAAGTCCTTCCTGGAGAGACTGAAAATGATGGTGCTGAAAAAAAATTAAAATACACAAAGGAAAAAAAAGTTCCTGCAAAGAAAAGACCATCAGCAAAAAGCTCTGATTCAACCATGCAGGATAAGAGCGAAGGCTACGAGAAAAAATGCAGTGACACCTTCAAGTACGGTCTCCAGGATGAAATTTCTGCCCTGATTGATGAGCTTTCAAAGAATGAGGATACAAGATTTATTGATCTGATTTATGATTTGTTTTTTACTACAAAAGATTTGCAGGTTAAGTCTAAAATCCTTTCATATTTTACAAAGCTGAAGGATCCTTGCCTTGGCGACTATGCATGTACCGTAATAAATGATCCTTATGATGAAAAAGATGATACAGTTTCAGCATGTTTCAAGTATGTTTCCGAGGCAAAAATCACTGATGCTGTTCCCGGATTGATTGATCTGGTTGATAAGGAAGAAGAAACTTACTTTACTGGTGCCCTGACTGCTGTGGGGGAGCTTGGTGGTAAGGATGAGGCCTTGTTCCTTGCTGATTATCTTGATCGAAATGACCTGAGTGTTGCCCAGAGGCAGGCCTTGATGAAAGTTCTGGGAAGAATGAAGGTTCTTGAAACCTGGGACAAGCTTACGGAAATTGCCAGGGATGAGGACGAGAATTCATTTGTCAGAATGTATGCTGCAGAAGCTATTGGTGCCATGGAAAAGCCTGAGTCTGAGGAAATTCTTCTCAAACTTTATGAAAGTGATGATCCAAATTTCAGAATCTATGTCATAAAGGGGCTTTCTCATTTTTCAAGTGAAAAGTCAAATAATGTAATTATGGAAGCTATTCGTGATTCACAGTATAAGGTCAGAATGGAGGCAATTGATTGCGTCAAGGAAAAAAATCTCAAGGAATCTGTCCCGTCGCTGATTTACAGATGCAATCACAAGGATGAACTCAAGGCTGTAAAGGAAAAATGCTACACAGTCATTGCCGGCATGAATACAAGTGAAGGTAATGAATATCTTGTTGGACTTATTACTGACAAGAAAGTCGGAGATCAGGTTAAGGTAAAGGTTGCATCAGCTTTGCTTGAGGCCGATCATGCTGGAACAAGTGAGATTATTGCCCTTGCCGAGGAAACTCTCAAAAGTGATGCAAGAAAGAATCTTCGATATGCACTTGGAAAGGAATTTGCAAAGTATGGCAGACCTGCTTTTGCACAAATATGTGAGCATTATATTGATCATGCAGACGTAGCTACCCAGGGAACCGGACTTGATATTTGGGAAAAGGGCAGGTATTCAGGACTCATGTCCAAGGTTCAGGAAATTGCAAAGGATGCTGAAGAGGAAGAAGTTTCTGAGAAAGAAAAACCAAAGACATATCAATATGGAAGAAAAAAGAAGAATGCAAATGCCAGAAAGGCAAAGAGAATCCTTGAAAAATCCGGGGATTACGATTCATCAGCAATAAAATCTTCTGTTGATGCAAAATAGGAAAAACTTGTGAAACATTGCAGTTTTTTTGGTCTCATTGACAATTAGCTGCTTTGATATTAAAATACAGTTTGAATAAATTATTCAAGGAGTTAACTTACTATGGTTAAAGTTGCTATTAATGGTTTTGGTCGTATTGGCCGCTTGGCATTCCGCCAGATGTTCGAAGCTGATGGTTATGAAGTTGTAGCTATCAACGATCTCACAAGCCCAAAAATGCTCGCTCACCTCCTCAAGTATGATACAGCACAGGGTGGATTCATGGGACGCATCGGTGAAGGAAAGCACACTGTATCTTCTACAGATGACTCAATCATCGTTGATGGAAAGGAAATCAAGATTTCTGCAGAAAAAGACGCAGCAAACTGCCCATGGGCAAAATACAATGTTGATGTAGTTCTTGAATGTACAGGTTTCTACTGCGATAAGGAAAAGGCTTCTGCTCACCTTACAGCAGGTGCAAAGAAGGTTGTTATTTCAGCTCCAGCAACTGGCGACCTCAAGACAATCGTTTACAATGTAAACAACAAGAACCTTACAAAGGATGACAAGATCATTTCTGCAGCTTCTTGTACAACAAACTGTCTCGCTCCAATGGCACAGGCTCTCAACAAGGCATACCCAATCCAGTCTGGTATCATGTCTACAATCCACGCTTACACTGGAGACCAGATGATTCTCGATGGTCCACAGAGAAAGGGTGACCTTCGCCGTTCACGTGCTGGTGCACAGAACATCGTACCTAACTCAACAGGTGCAGCAAAGGCTATCGGTCTCGTAATCCCAGAACTCAACGGAAAGCTCATCGGTTCAGCACAGCGTGTTCCAACACCAACTGGATCAACAACTCTCCTCTTCGCAGTAGTAAAGGGAAAAGACATCACAAAGGATTCTATCAACGCTGTAATGAAGGCTGCTGCTAACGAATCATTCGGATACAACGAAGACGAAATCGTTTCTTCTGACGTAATCGGAATGAAGTTCGGTTCACTCTTTGATGCAACACAGACAATGGTATCTAAGATTGATGACGATACATACCAGGTTGAAGTTGTTTCTTGGTACGATAACGAAAACTCTTACACATCTCAGATGGTAAGAACAATTAAGTACTTTGCTGAAAACTGCTAATTCTTTTTAGGCTGACAAACTCTGTTTGCAGCCTAAAAAGTTTAATCGCCCGACAGGTTTTCACCTGCGGTCGAAAAGGTTTTCAAGCCGACAACAAGTTGCGGCTTAAAGTTATAAAGACTTCAGTTTTTAACTGGAGTCTTTTTTTTGCTGTTTCCATTATCATTCATTCATAAAGGTCGCTTTCTTGCTCCGCAAAAAACTCCCGCACACTGCTCCAAGTCTTCGCAGTGTGGGTACGACAACGAAAACTGTTACACACATTTTCGGAGAAAGGAACACTGCGGTGCAGTGTCCGCCGAAAATGCCGAGCGACACTTCGCGAAGGTGATGGTAAGAACAATTAACATTTTCCGGAAGAAGAATGCGAGTGACGCAGCATTCGCCGGAAAATGCCCGAAGCCCCCTGACTGAGGGTTTGCTGACATTCTCGGAAATAAGGCTGCGATCTAGTGAGCAGCCGCCGAGAATGGTAGTGAGGCCCCCGCCGAACGGCTGCTAATTCTTTTTCAGGCTGACAAACTCTGTTTGCAGCCTAAAAAGTTTAATCGCCCGACAGGTTTTCA